>JAEIGA010001029.1_pt1 | contig 42115 bp, 98 predicted proteins | sample 9270691 | NCBI WGS metagenome assembly JAEIGA01 (sample SAMN17057246, study PRJNA624740) | gut metagenome | biome: biome; isolation source: fecal sample | host: Bos grunniens | place: China: Xizang | collected 2019 | reverse complement strand
CTCAATGCAACAAACGCAGGGCGTCTTCTTCTCATAAATCCCACGCAGGATCGTGATATACGTCTGTTGATCGTATGGGAAAACAGCGGTCACGTCTGAAATCAGTGCAAGCGCCCCTTTCGCGCCGGGATCAATGCCGATATAAGTTGTTTCCACACCTTCACCGCCTTTAGTCAGTTGGCTTTTTGGGCTTGCGTTTCTTTTTGTTATGCCAGTAGTAATCGTTGAATTTCTGGTTTTGCTCTTGGGTGTTGCGAAGCGTTGTGCGGAGCTCTTCTAACTCTGCGCTTTCCCGCTTGTAGTCCTCGCAGGTCGCGTGACAGCCTTGGTGACGCTTCTCACATCCACGGCAACATTCAATGTGAGTTCGCAACGCTGCCGTCATACTTCCTTCTCCTCCTTGAAGATCTTCCCCCCAAGGTACAATTTGTACCCGGCTTTCCGCAGATCGTCCCGACGCTGACGGTCAGGGTAACACGCCACATACTCCGTTGATGCCAGGACCGCTCCGTTTCGCCTTACCTCAAAGCGTTCGCCCTTCTTCATCAGCGCGGCTTCGTCGATGACGGACTTCTTTGGCCTAGCCATCAGCGCAAACTCCTGAACCGCAAGCCCTCCGCGTCTAGGTATTTGCGCAGCGCAAGCAACTGATCGTTTGTGCCGCTGATTTGCAGCGTGACCGTGAGAATCTTGTCAGCGTCTACCGTGGGTTCGGAAGCAATGACCTTTTCGGGCTTCGGCTCCGTGCGGACCGGCTCCGGCGCTTTACGCTCCTGTGTGGCTTTCGCGGCCTCGATGGCGGCCTTGCGTTCGTCTTCATGACGCTTCTGCTCGGACAACTCAGCGTTCAGCTTCATTGCACCGGCGAGATCGTGATTCTTGGAATAGGCGTTCAGCAGAGCCTCTACAAACGGAGAATTAAGGCTTCGGATGGCATTCACGCCGTCGGCGCACATATCAATCGCATGTTTGATTTCTGCCCGTGCGGATTCTTCGGAGAATGTGGCGTTGCCCCATTTTTCGTTCTTAATCTGATCCCAAGTTAGATACGGAGTCATATCGCCTATGTTATCGAAGAAGAACTGCCTCAAGCTGGCGAACTTGGATTCACGAATCTGCCGCTCATAGGTTTTGAGCTGCCCGTCCAGGTTGATTTCGGCAGCGGCGCAAAGCTCCAGGAGACGATCATTTACGCGCTTTTTGAAGTCATTGAAAGGAGCCATATACTGCTTTTCGAGGCTGATCCGTTCGTCGTTGATGCTCTTTTTGACACGGCGAATTTTTGCCAAAATGTCCTTTGCACTTCGCATGTCATCCGGGTCAACAACGACCCTGGAGTACGGTGCGATCATTTCCTTTATCCAGTTTTCGGTCTCATCGAAATTGGCGTCCAAATAAAGGTTTTTGACAGCATCCAGGCTGGTAGTCAACGCAAATTGCACGTCGTTGCTCATGTTTCTTTCTTCCTTCCGTTCACGCCCCACGTCATGTCGCAAAACTCGAAGTAAGCGTGGGCGTATTTTTTGTGCCGCTCAACCGCCTCATCACGTTCAGCTATGTAAGGGTTTTCTTCTTCGCTGTGATGAGATAGGGAGTATTGAATAAGCTGTTTTGTCGCCTTTGTTTCATCCTTCTTTGCCACGATATAGGCGTTGTTGAGGAGTTCATATATTGTGCTGAGCGTTTCGTAGTCCATCGGTAGTCCTCCGCTAAAAGATGAGTCTCGCACCAGGGTTTGTATCCGTCTCGACGCAATGCCAGAACTTCTCTTCTTCACCGGCAAGCCAAACAAGATCGGCTTCAGCATCTAAGCGTTCGATATAGTAGGGATCTTTGAAGGTGATGTCGCCGTTACGGTTCCACAGTGCCGCTTGCAGTACGGCGAAGTCATAGCCGGTTGCAAGAAATTGTGCGAGGATCTGGATGAAATAGTGATTCGGAACCTTCCCGTCCCATTGACTCCAAGCTTCGCGTGTAGTAGGGCTTCCGGTTTTTACCTCAAAGATTCCCTTCCGACCTTTGCGGTCTGTCAACTCACCGTCGAGCGTGGCGAAAAAATGTGGGCGTTCGCTCTGATACAAAATGTCAAACGGATGGTATTCAAGCGTGTATTCGTCACCGTGGAGCGCCATAAAGAAATCCCGGATTGCACCTTCCATATTGGTTCCGCGCTGGACTGCTTCGTTGTCAGACACGTCTTTGCGTTGCCTTCTCCCGGTTTTGATCTCCCACAATTCGCTTGCGGTCATCCACGGGGAGTAACCAACGATTGCGGAAACTTCGCTTGCGCCGATTCCCTGTTTAGACCGGCCTTGAAGCCATGTTTCACGATCCGGGTAGCTTATGCGTTTTAGGCTCATGTCTCCTCCGCAAGCAAGGTGTACATTGCAAAGCGCATTGGATCGCCGTTCCGATCTGTTCCATCCACCATCGTCGTAGTGATGGCGTGTCCTTCGCGGCGCAAGTCGTAAATCCGAGCACCCAAGCGGTAACAGCCTAGTTTGGAAAATGCTTCCAGCGGTGTGATCGTTTTGTGTTCGCGGAGATATTCCAACACCGCCTGTTTGTCTGTCTGCTTGCTCGCCATTTGTCCCCCTTTCACAGTGCGCTAACGATCATTGCCACAACCGTCAGCACAAGTCCGATGATCCCCCACAGCATAACGTGGTCCGCAAGCGTGGGATGCGTCTCTTGGGAGTTCCACTCCCGTTTCGCTGTTCGCTTGGCAATGTCTCGACGTGTCATATATTCCCCTCCAAAACCGTATGTTGGAGTTGATATTCCCTACGGTTTAACCGCCATGCGTTGCCTGTTGCTTGGCCTTGTTCCGTCGATACCACTCGCGCTTATACGCATTTAGCTTTTCCCGGTCTCTTTCCCGGCGCATCCGCTCGTATTCCCGGAGATATTCCTTATGAGATTCGCGCCAGCGCCTGTTGTTCTCGTTTTTCTGCGGAGTATGGTCGAGGCGGTATTGCCTCTGATACTCCGAAACTTTTTCTGCGTTGGCATGTGTATAGGCACGGTTGCGTTCAGTGATGTTCTCAGCGTTGGCAGCGTAGTATTTGCGGCACCGTTCTCGATCCTTCTCCGGGTCTGCATCGCGTCTGGCCTTGTTCTTGGCTTTGTACTTCTCCGGGTTAGACTGGTAATATCCCCTTTGCCTTTGCCGCCGACGGGCTACGCTCGGAAGTGCCGTAATGTCCCTTGCGTATTGATCCCGTCGTTTTGCCTGGGCGATCTCTTCCGGGTCCCAGTCTGGTTCAGCGTTTATCTTGGCGTCAAACTTTCTGAGCTCGGCAAGCTCTTCCTCAGTAAACCCGATCATGATGCCTCACCGCCGTCCGAATCTTTTGATCCCTTCATCCAGCGGACAAATGCTCTGCGTGGAATGCGCACCTGACGGCCAACCACCATGACCGGGAAGCCCAACCGTTCCGGCATTTCCAAAGCCTGACCGTGCAAATTGTAGGGGTTGATCCCTACTACTGGCCCAACCTGAGCGCAGGTCAGCATTTCGGTATCCAGCGCCTCAATGTCGGCAAGGGTGAGTTTAGTTGACATCGGCATTTCCCTCGTTGCTTGCACCAAGCGAGTCGGTTGTTACCCCAAAGTAGTTCGCAACCTTTTTCACGCTCTCATACTTCGGGCTGTATTGCTTCCAGCCGCGCACCGTTCCGTTTGCAAGTCCGGCTTCTCTCTCCAGCCGCGCAATGCGGATTTTTCGTTGCTTGCACAACGCAAGTACGTTCTCGTAAATCATGGATTCACCACCTTACTGTTAGAATTTGCTCTATCGGATTAGAAGAAATCCTTGACTATTTTTAGATTGCGCTCTATAATACGAACTACCACATCCACATTGGGCGCTCACTATATAGTTTCGAGTTTCGTCTAATTCCTTGAAGCCATTATAGCGAGTATCGTCTAATGTGTCAATCCCTTATTGCAAAATTTTTGCGAGAATCTTCTAAGATTTTGGGAGGGCACTATGGAGGTTGAAATTCTGTTCGCTCTGTGCAAGCAAAGAAAGATTTCCGTACACAAGGTTGAAAAAGACCTTGGGTATGGAAACGGGTATTTCCGCAGTTTGAAGAAGAAAGAAATGCCCACGCAAAGGGCTAGAGAAGTCTCTAATTACTTCGGCGTTACTGTAGAGTATCTTATGGGCGCTACCCCCGAAAGCTATCTGCTTTGGACGGAGTACAAGCTTGAAGAGGCGGAAAAGGCATACGAGGCAGAAACAGACGCAGACAAGCGGGACGAGATCGGCGGAGAAATCGACGCACTACGCGATTCTCTTGAAGACCAGCGGTTGGCAATCGCTTTAACGCCAAATAAGCCGGATGGTTCTGGCGCAAACGGCTCAGAATTAGATGAACTCATGGAGATCCGTCAAGCTCTCCGTGAGCGCCCTGAGATGAAGATGCTCTTCGACGCCGGTATGAAAGCGACGCCTCAAACCGTGAGACAGACAGCACAATTCTTGGAGGGTCTTGCCAATGGCGAAAGCTCCGATTGAAGGAAGCGATTATACTGTCCGCGTCCTTGACTTCCCGGATGCGACGGTTGGCGGCAGCGTTGTCGAAGATTCTGAGGGATTCCACAACATCTACATCAACGCACGTCGCACTACGGAAGCTCAAAGAGAGTCCTTCATCCATGAACTGCGGCATATTGCCCGCGATGACTTCCACAACGATCTTTCTATTGCTGAAGTAGAGGACGAAAGCGCAGATCAGCCCGATCAGATGCTGATAAGTTATGATACCGTGGAGGAGTATGCGCATTATGTCGAAGAAGAGCTTGGGATCACGCTAAATTTGTCGGATGATGCCAGGATCGAAGACGTGCATGAAACGGTTGCATTTCTTAAAACTTTGCGTGATCCTTGGAAGGATACAGAATGATTTGCGTAAAGTGTGCTGCGGAAGTGCCGGACGGCCCGTATTGTTTGAAGTGCGGCTGGAAACAGCAAAAAGCCGCGCCTGTCAAACACAAGCGCGGTAATGGTCAGGGCACAGCCATGAAACGGGGGAATACGTGGACGGGCTATGCTCCCGGATATTCATTTATGGATGCCAACGGGAAAAGGCATCGTGTCAGGCCAAGCAAGGGAGGCTTCAAGACTAAATCTGAAGCCTTAGCCTGGGCGTTGCAAAAGGGCAACGGCGAAAAGGACACGCCCGTACCGAAGCTGATTGACCTTTGGACGGAATACAGCACCCATGAGCTCGAAAAGCTTTCGGCAGAAAAGCAGACGGCTTATAAGATCGCTGCGAAGCGTCTTACGCCACTTATGGGGCGGACAATAGATAAGCTGACGGTGAGTGACTTGCAATCCGTAGTTGATACCGTTACGACATATTATCCTGCACGAGACATGCGGACGGTCTTATCTCACCTTTACACAAAAGCCATGGCATCAAATACCAACAAAGGGCGCGTGACGCAAAATCTGGCAGATTTTATTACGCTTCCCGATCTTGAAGAAAAGGAAGCCGTTCCATTCACTTCCGATGAAGTGCAAAAACTCTGGAAGCTTTACGAATCGGGGGAGCAATTTGTTGGGTATATCCTCCTGCTTATCTACTCCGGCATGATGCCGTCCGAGCTTTTCAAGTGCAAAAAAGACATGGTAGATCTGGAGCATTGCGAGATACGGGGAGCCGGGGCAAAGACAAAGACCAGGCAAAAGTCAGCCATTGCTTTCCCTGTATTTATCAAGCCGGTAGTCGAAGATTTGCTTTCGATTGAGTGTAAACAGAGCCATTGCCAGAATGATAAGCTACTCAGCATGAACCGTGATAAGTTTTATGAAGAGTTTAGACGAATGCTTGAGCTGGCTGGTATCAGCAATCCAAAAGACGCCAAAGGAAGATACCGCCTATCTCCGTATTCATGTCGCCACACCTACGCAACGGAAGCCGTAAAGCTGGAAATCCACCCCGAAATGATTAAGCAAATGCTCCGTCACGGCAATACCAGGACGCAGGAAAAGTACACTCATTTGGGAAGCAAAGAGCTGCACGACGCGGTAGATAAGCTGAAAAAGTGATGCCGTATTTGTATACCACCGTGTAAGCCACAGGAGAAGATTTAAGGGTATTTGACGGTATTTATTGCCTAATACTAGAAGATATTGCCAACCGTATAGCGAAAAAAGAAAGCCCGGAAATCGCACAACCATGCGGTTTCCGGGCATTTTGGCGGAGAAGCCGGGATTTGAACCCGGGCGCGGCTCATCACCGCCTACTCCCTTAGCAGGGGTAACAAGAATGGCTTAACCATGCGGTTAAAACCCATCTTTGTATACCACTTGTATGCCACATAGACGCCTCTTATTTTGTATACCATTTTGTAAGCCACAGAATTTAGGCTTTTGTTTTTACGGGATCAGTATACCACCCAGGAAAAGCAAACGCAACTACGCTATAATTTTAAGCGTAGTTGCGAAAATCAGTGCAAACTTTGAAAGTTGGTCATGGTTCGTCTTCATGATTGACGATTAGCTTACGGCAACCGTATCTGTCGGTGGTCAGATGACCGTATCGTATCATTTGCTTTCTTCTCCTGGCTTCGGTCGTATCCCATCCGCACTTCTTGCAGAATCCTTCTGACTTGCCTTGGCGATCAGGACAGCCCGAATCGTATAACAGGCAGTTTGATACTTCATGGGTTTGCGCGTTCGTTCTGGCGATTGTCATACCTTCTCATTCTCCTGCGTTGTAGTCTTACGTCCCGTACACTCGGGACAATTATAATACGGCGGAGTCCATCCGGCAAGACGCCTGAAGCCGCAGCGTTTGCAACGCCAGATTATGCCGAAATCCTCCGTGTCCTTCAAGTCTACTCCAGCATACTCCCAAGTTTCGTTCCCGTTTGGGGGACGAACGGTAAGTGTCGTTGTATCTTCGATGGCTTTATAATGCTTGATGGCAATAATGGCCTTTCGTATATCGTCACCCATGGTGATGGGGATTTCCCATTCGTTCGCGTCGCACCAGTCAGCGTGTTCGGCAAGGCGGGTCAGGAGTTCTTCGACGGTGTGCATTGTTGTTCCCCCTCAAATTTATCGTGACGAACAGGCGGGACTATGGTAATGGTCGCACGATAACGCTTGCTCAAAGGGCTTTCTGAATCCACGGTAATATCCATCAGCTCGTCTTCGACTATTTTTCTGGCGAGATCTAAAGCAAGCATCTCCGAGAAATACTTGTGCTCATTCGGCCCAATCGGAGAAATGTGGTAAACAGGACGCTCCGCATGGAGTTGAACCACGGGTTGCTGGTATTGAATAATCGTGTTCGGACTATGGATGAATGGTGGATCAGTATAGCCTCCAAGCTTGCGAATTAACCAGTGCTTGACATTCATCCGTCCATCTCCTTCCGAAGACTGTCCTTGATGTAATAATCAAGGCCAAGAGTCTGACACAGGGCTTCGGCCTCTTTCCCGAACTCCTTCCAGTTGATGTCTGAGGGATGGTAGTTGAGCTTCCCGATCTTCACGCGATCAACATAGAAGTCTTTTGTCAGCATTAGGTACGTCAGAACGCGCTTTGCGTTAAGCACAGGCTCAAATGAAATCCATGTGTTTGCATCCGCAGTCTTTGCGTAGCGCAAAGAATCCAGACGCTCAAACGCGGTGTCACCATTCTCACTACCATCTAGTGTGACCCCGTACCAATCGTTTTCATCTAGCAGGTCAAAGTCCCGGCTTCCGTCGCCCTTCGTGAGAATCTGGACGTGGTTCCCGTACTCCTTCAGGAGTTTGATGATCTCCCGTGTCGGGGTTGTGTCGTAGCCGGTCGGGTATGGATCTCCCGAAAAGCAACAGTGAATGAGCCGTCCGGTGATTTGCTCTTTTTCAAGTTGCTTTCGCACTTCTTCTACGATGTTTTTGCGCGGCTCGATTTTTGTGAAAAACTCATCCGGGTCTTTATGCAATACCTTTGGGCAGTAGCAATAACTACAGGCATGTGGGCATCCCGTGTAGATGTTCAGTGCCCAATCGCCGTATTCCTTCGCTGCGCCTTTCGGCTCATATATGGGCTTCATAATTTCACTCCTTCTCTGTCGGCAGCAATCGCCCACATATAGGGCAGTACTTTATCAGAAACGACTCTTGTTCACCGCCAAACTCGTCTAGTGCGTCCTTTAGGAACAAGCACCAGTACGGTGGATCAGCATTGTCAGCAATTTCCCCTGTAGTCAGGTTGATAGCTGGAAGCGGTGTGCATTTTACCAGCTCTAAAGACCAGCAACCGTCGTACTCAAAATCAAGCGGTTTGCGCTTGCGGTGGTCGTCACGGCAGAATTCACACATCGGGTGTCGCTTCCTCGCTCTGATCCGCCGGTACATCTTGCACCGTATAGATGTACCTCGTACACTTGGACAGAATCACGATGATGCTCAGCGCCAGCCCGGACATCAGGCCAGCACGCCCGTTGTCCTCGATGGCTTTCTCTGCCTTGTCAAAGTCTTCGGAAGCGATGTACTCCAAAATGGCATGTGCCGCCTCTTCGGTGTCAACGAATGTTTTTTGAATCATTTTTTCCCGTTACCTCCCATTGGTTTTAGTATGATGACCGCAATAAGTAATACCAACAGTATTACAAGCGCACTTAGCTCGGTGTGGATGCCGCGCAGGACGGTGATGAGTTCTTCCATTGCCCAACCGCCTTTCGGTTACTTTAGGCTTTTGATGGCGTCCACGATGTAGTCAACCACGGACTTTATCGCGTCAACAGAAAGTGCCACATTCTCCCGTGTAGCCAACTCTGCGACCTTCATGGCGATAATCGTTTCTGTGGCTGGGATAAAGATAGCCGATGCTATGAACAAGAGCGCAATCGGAAACATGACGCGAAAAATCTTTCTGGCGAGATGATGTCCGTAACTGTCATATATCTCGTTTATGGTGAGTTTTGCGATAAGCGCACCAATCGCAGTAATCGCAGATAATACCGCGACAAGAGCAAATACTTTTTTGAGTACCCCAAGTACGTTTGCCCAGTACACCCACGCAGGGTCAATGATGTAGTTTGTCATTCGTCTTTTACCTCCTGTCGAAACCAATCTAGCCAACAAGCCTTGCACTCCAAATCGCTACAATAGACGGTTTCGTGATTTATGGAACCACCGTGGTCAGAAGGGCATTCTCCTGAACTTATCCATTCAGCCAGTTCTTCAGCAGTCATTGCCTTTATCTGGTCAAAGTGGGTCATCGGCGGGGCCACATACTCATGAGCGCAAATCATAACCCACACCTTTCTGCCAGCGTACTCGCACTCCGGGTTTCTGCATTTGGTACAAAGCGTGTCAGCCATCGCTTTCCTCCTGTTTCAGCCAGTCCAGCCAGCAGTTGATTCCCTCTGGACAGCCGTTGACGTTGTTGCAGTATTCCTTATCAAACGAAGGGCCACAACCTCCAACCTTTTCAAGAAACTCTGCCAGGTCTTCATCCGTCATACCCCGGACACGGTCTGCGCGTGTCTGCGCTTCCCAGTTCGTAGGCTTCCCCGTATTGTCGATGTCGGTGCAGGAATTACAAGGTTCAGCGTATTCCCAGCAGTACTTGTGCTTGCAGTTGATACAATCCTTCATCACTCGCCCTCCTCTGCCGGGATGACGGTGGGAGCGTCAAAAAAATCATCTGCCTTGATGAACCACTCTGATTTAGGGAACGCTCCGCCTTGTGTCTGAAAACAGTACTTTCTTTTCTTGTTCAACTTTTGCCTGTCTATCAAATCCCCATGTGGCGGGACGGGGGCGAGAGGGCAATCACTATGTAGCCGTTTTTCTTTTACCGCACTGGCATATTCTGCCCACAACGATGGTACTCCCGGCATAAGCGGACAGCACAATGTGTCCCCAATTGGGCAATCAGCACAGCTTGTCGGCATCTCCATGCCCTTTAACAGTATGCTCATGTTTCCTCCTTCACTTCTTACGTTCTATCGCGCACTCGATGTACTCAGCCGCCAAGAATACGGTCATGCCAATATACATATCGCGCACCGCAATATGCCCGGTTGACCCCAAAAAGACAGAAACAATGGCGAATACAGCAAGATAAACGAATCTCATGCTTCCTCCTTCGGCGGTTCCCCGTGACATCTTTTATGCTTCTTTGGTAGATGCCTTTTGGCGTAATCCCGGTTTGCCTTGCATTGGTTACAGTTGTTCCGATTCCTACAAAACCAGCACCCGTCTTGCCCCAACCAAAACCAGTACGGCATTGACGGGCGCGGTTTACGTTTCGCTTTTCCCATTTTCCTTCGGCGGCTCCGGGAGCTTTCTTGCCCAATGCGTAGGTTTAGGCTCGTTGTCTGCGACTTCGGTATAGAATCCGTCGCCGGAATACACACCCCAACACCCGTCTCTGTCGCAGAAGCCAACCGCTTGATTGTGAGGAAACAGAAGCAGGACATCATCGTATGCTTTCGGTGGCTTCTCCTTCACGGGAATCCACTCCGGCATGAGCCTAATCACCGTGCGTCCATCCTCTTCTATGAGAGCCATATCAGTGGTGACCTCATAGCACTCGACGGAAGCGGTCAGCTCTTCTATCGCATCTGCGACTTCCCCCGCTTCATATGGGCTGATAGGGGAAAGACCACTCTCTTCGTAGTCTCTCAGACGCTTTACCAGTTCCTCATATGGCATCTTTCATTCTCCTGTCCCAATCTTTCCTTTTGTTCTTCTGCTGTTCCGCATTTGAAATCCATCGGCAATTTGACGGCTCATAGTTTCCATACGGATTTATTCTGTCGATTGTGCAGTCACCGTACTTTGCTTTATCATCGTAGCCACTTTCATAAGCCCACTTCTTGAATACTTCGTAATCGTCCCACTCTGCGCACACCGAAACTCCTTTTGCTCCGTAATTGCGATATGATGTGTTTGTCTTGCTGTTGCAACGACTACGCATAGACACCCAAATACGATGCAGCCTGTCTTTGTGATGCGCGTTTTCTCTTGAATTGTACTTGTTCCCTATCATGTTCTGATAACGAACACAACCGCAGTTTGTGCTTTTACCGTGCCGCAGATTCGGTTCTTCAACGACCCGTTCATTGCCACAATCACATTTGCACAGCCATCTTCTGCGCTTGGAAAGCGTGATAGCGGGAGCCGCTTCTGCAATTACGGTATAATGCCCAAATCTATCGCCAACACCAACTTCCTCATACATCGTCCTGCCCTCCGTCCATCTTCGCGCCGCAGATGTAGCAGTACCTGATGATTGAACACGATGCCGGATCGTAGTCCCTGCCGCAATCTGAACAGCTCCATACGGGTGTATGAACTTCGTAGCCTCTCCCTACGCCGTGTTCCATCCGCTTTACCCAATAAGCGTGTCTGACAGGCTCCGCATCGGCGGCGGGCAATCTCTCCAACCGTCTCCGGCATTCAGCGAGGTTCATAGACTTGTTCTGAGCATCCAGTGCCGCCTCCCGGCTGATATACTCACGCATCGTCCTGCCCTCCGTCCTTGCGCTTGCCCTCTGAGCAATAACCATCTGCATCGAAGTCAATACATATCCCTTCGCAAAGGTCGTTTTCTCCGCGCCAGTATTTGCACTCTCTGCACCGCACAACCCTCACCACATCGGCGGCGGGGATGGCGTTGATTCTCCGAAACAAAGATGCCTTTTCGTCATTAGTCATATCTGGCTTATCTTTGATCGTTTTCTTTACCGATTCCCGGTCGATATACTCACGCTTCATCTTCTCGCTCCTTCCACAGCGTCAAGAACCTACGCCAGCACTCCGATATATCTATGGAGCCGCAATTTCTGTCACACCACGGGCCATTGATAATGTCAGGGCCATCCGCAGTGCTGTAAGTGTAACTGCAAGGCGCATCAAACTCTGACCCAAGGAATTGCAGGATGTAATCAACCGTCAAACCGTCTTTCGGTCTGCGCCAGCCTACCGACCTCTCGCCAGTCTCGCGGTTCATACAAATCTCTACTGTGCATCCTTCGATGACTTCTTCCACATCGTAGGTCGCCATGCTCATTTCGGTGTCCATGTTACTCACCCACTTTCTCGCACCTGAACGAGGAAACTACTTTGTATTCAGGTTTATCCGTTGAAACAAGGAATGCGATTGGGCTATCCAGCGTAATGAAGACATACTTGCTGTTTAAGTCTTTCACAACGCCCGAGAAAGGCTTTCCTGCATACTTGCCAGATACCTTGTCGCCGACGCTATAAGTCCCGTCGTTATAAACCGCGATGCCGGACACGGGCCTGGCCTCGTTGGTGACCCTATACCACTGGCTATCCATTATTTCAACTCCTCGACATACATCCAGCTTCGCGGTGGTCGGGTGACAGGCTCCATCCACACACGCATACCATCTTCCTGCCAGTGTTTGAACTCGCTCAGTTCCTTCGGCTTGTCGTAGATTACAAGGTCGCTGATGTGCCAGCCGTACAGTGTTTTCCCGTTCGCGTACTTCCGCATCTCTGCCCGCTCCATCATCGCCAGCGTTTCTAAGGTGTTGGCAACGCAACAGTCAAAGTCGGGATATTTGGTGATCGTATTGCATACAAACTCGCCCACTACATGACCGTCTTGCTCGTTCCAGTCGCCCCACTTCGGCAACGTCTGGTAAACGTACACTTTGAACGGAGGCTCAAGATTGGGCCGCGTCTTTCGCATCTCAACGCGCTTTTCCTCGTGGAATATCTTCCATACCCACTCAGGGTGTATCGACATCAATACCGCTTGGCTCACTGCCTGCTTGCCTCCTCCATCGCACGAACCACGGAATCAATCGACTGATGCAGAAATACGCAATCGTCTCCTTCTCTTGGGCCGAAAAAAACACATGTCACTTCGCCGTTCGGCGTTTGTTCAACGTATTTGACTGCATCCGGGTTGATGTAGACTAAACCGTGGGGTTTAGCCGGAAGGTATTCCCATTGCTTTCCATTATGGTTGTACATTGCGAATACCCGTGTATTGAACTTTACAAACATTGCCATCATTTCACTCTCCTATTCCATCGTCTCAAGGCTTCTGCCGGAGTCTTGCAATAGATCCAGGTCATCGCCCCACAATCGGTACAGCGCACGAAGTAATATGTGCTATGCCGGAGGATCGGGCTTTGACAGTCTACGATGCCCTCTCCTTTACAAAACGGGCAACGGTCAATCGTGCCATCGTCCCGGTCGTTTGAATCGTAGTGTTCGCTCACTTCTTGGTCTCCTTTAGTCTGCCGTGCTTTGCGAAGTATTCCAGCTTCTTTGCCAGTTTCTTCGCTTGCTTACGCGTCAAGTGCATACGGCTTTGAATGTGTACCTCCGGCGGTATGGGGTAGTCATACCACCCTGCCTGTGTCGTAACCGGAATGCCACACTTTTCGGCATCCATCCACATGATCTTGAGATCGGGTATATGCACCCCAAGCCAGATGTGCGGCTCCCATGCGCTGCTTTCCTGTATGGAGCAATCAACCCCATAGTCATCTTTGAAGTGCTGAACCTCAAAGCCGCGTATTGTTTTCATCCTCTTCCTCCCGTGGTTTGCCGTCAGAACAGAAACCATCTGCATCAAAGTCAAGGCCGATACCTCGGCACATGTCGTTTGGACCACGCCAGTATTCGCACTTGCTACACCGGACTACCTTTACCACATCGGCGGCTGGTGCGCTCTCGAACACAGCTAAAACGGTTCTCTCCAAATCGCTGTTACGCGCCCGGTCAAAACCAAGGCCCTCAAGAATCATCCACACAGACTTTATCGCTACGCTTTTCTCGATATATTCCTCCATTGTTTCCCCCTCCGTTATAGTTGCCGCAGATCGGGCAAAAGTCCCAGTCAAACCTCACGTGTATGTCTGTGTTCTTGGTATATCCACAGTGGGGGCAGATATGATTCACCCATCCGTTGTCGGCAATCTCCCATATCCACTCGCCAACACTTCTATCGGTAGTGAACGATGACGTTGACGTGTTTTTCGCCTCGTTGAAATGGTATGCGTCAAGGATCACATCGACCGCTCTGCACCCAAGTGTGCCATCAATGACATATGATGGAAGTCCGGCCTGGCATTGCCAGGTTCCGCGTACCGCACATTCTGTACATTTCATTCGGTTTCCTCCTTCCGCAAATATTCCAGCGGGCATAATCATGATTCACTCCTCTTCCGCCCCTCCGTTCAGCTTCCCGGTCAGAATGTTGTTTCCCATCGTCAATGAAAACGAGTCGAACGCTTTGTGCGAAAGAATTTCGTACAGTAGGAAGAAGTGTGCGCGTACCGGTCCGGTGCATTTAGCGTCATGCATGAGATTGGAGATTCGTCCAATTGCAGCGCGGTCAAGCTCGATGATGGCTGTGCCAGCCTCGGTATCTATTTTGTGGATTCGCACGGCTTTACGCCCCTTTCTGACTCAAGTTCAAGCGCCTCTTCCAGAAGATCCCCGTATCCAAACTCGTCCCAGTAATCCATGTGACTCATAACTTCACGGCAAGTACCGCAGATATAAAAAGTGTTGACTGTGCCTCCGTCCGCTACCGTCTGGTAGGTCATTTCCGTATCCTCCGGAAACTGACGACCGCACCCAAAACAGATATGTGGTTTTCTTGTTTTAACAACCTTTTCGGTTAGTACGTCGCTCACGCCTCTCCCTCCTTTCGGTCAGCCGGTATGACTGCCGCTTGATTTCGCAGCATGGAGATCATGTCCCCATTCCGGTCAAACAAATAATCTTCGCGTGTATGTCCCTCGCTCTTCTTGTGCGCTTCCATCATGGCGTGAAGTATGAACGTGCGGTCCTTTTCCAGCCTGTCAGCAAGCGTATCAGCGTCGATGAGTTTGCCATGGTCGGGGACGTTTACGATTCCGCAATCTGCATAGGGCTCGTCATCATCCCATACGGGGCGTCCGATCCTCGAGCAAAAACCGCAATTTTCTTCAGCACCTGGATTCCAGTCGTTGAAAGGACAATCTCCACAGGTGAGAATGGGCTTGGTGTTGGCAAAGTATACGCCAGCCATTACTCGGCCTCCTTGTTATCGGCGGGGATGATCGTAGGCGTGTTTTCTAGTCCTTTCCCTACTACATCCATATCGACATAATTCCCGGCTTCCTCTCCGGCTTCTTCCGCTATCTTGTCATAAGCGGTGTCCTCTTCCACCAGCCGCCCGTGGTCAGAGATGGGGATGGCATGATGATGTATCCATCCAACCCTTTTGTTCCACTTTTTCACCGCCCCCATCGGATCATGCGTCCACTGTATGTATAGCCCGCATTCCGGGCATCCCACCCACCCCCGCCGGAAACTTCCGCCGCCGTGGGTCTGTACCTTGCTGTCTTTCAGCTTCCCAGGACCACCGCAGCATGGACATTTTTCAATCATCTGTGATACCTCCGTCAATGCGACCAACAGCTACCGCGTAATACTCAGGATCAATCTCGATCCCGATGAACCGCCGCCCCGTATTCCGGCAAGCTACCCCAGTCGTTCCCGATCCCATACACATGTCCAGTACCAAGTCACCGGGATTCGTGTAAGTCTTTATCAGCCACTCTTCTAAGGCCACGGGCTTTTGCGTTGAATGATACGCTCCGCGTTGTTTGTCAGTCGCAAAGGTAATCACGCTCGTCGGATACCGCTCTGTGGAATCGTAGGATACAAGTTCGTGTTCACCGTAGTCCGTGGTTTTCTTGCAGTTTCGCTTGTGATACGCCGTGCTTACCTTGCGCTTGTGCCCCATTGTCTTCTGCGGGTTGTAAGTCACCGGCGTCTTGTGATAGAAGACGCAAATGTCTTCGTGAGCCCGCAGCGGCATCTTCTTCGCATTCAGGAAACCCGTCGGCGTCGTTTTGTGCCAGATTAGGTTATACCGCCAGTCTTTTTCATTGCTGAGCATCAGCTTCGCCGTATACGCCCCACCGCTATGTATCGCAATTACCGCAGTATCTTTGCAGACACGCCGTATCTCGGGCCATAACCGATCTAAAGGTATCGCTACGTCCCATTTGTTCCGGGTAGCCAGGTACGGCGGATCGCACAGCACCATATCTACCGTTCCATCCGGGATGACCCTCATCCGTTCAAGGCAGTCGCCCAGCAACAAAAGATCATTTCCTTCTATCACAGCGCCCGCGTTCTCCACTTCTTCGCCAATAGCTTCAGCCGCTCATCATAGTCCGTGACACCCTTCGGCAAGTCCTTCTGCAACTGGTACATCGTTACTCCGCATCCCTTCGTCTTGCACTGTAACTGCATACTCCCCGACCCCTTGCGCTCGTATAGCTCCCTCAATACTTCGGGATCAGTCACCCGGAACTCAATTCCACCACAAAACGGGCACGGAGCATCCTTCATTATCACGTTCGCCACTGTTAGATCAGCCTCCCTATCGTTTCAAATTCATATTCATCATGTCCGCTTACTACATAATCTTCAAAACGCGGACAACGCTTGAATATCCTGTTGCTATTGCACCACCGTTGAAGGTCGCAGATTTCTTGCGATGCATTTGGCTTATCAAACACCATTACATATGGGCTGTATCCCAAATCTCGGAGTGTATATATCCTGTAAAGGTCTTCCTTAATCGTTGATCCATAGTTTGTCAAAACATAAACCATTTTTCTCCTATAATCTTTTATGCGGTATATATCGCTGAACCACGCAAACTTTGAGGCTAAGTCATCTTTCGGGTTGTCCCACGCAAGATGGATATTCTTAATCTTGATCTGATTCAGCTTACGCACTACTTCATCCGTCATCAGACGAATATCAAAACCCTGGTTTACGTCTACGTTTGCTCGACTGTCTTGAAGTTGCTGAAGTAAGTCCATCCGCTCAGGACAAGCTAAAAGATTCGGGTCCATAAGCACAATGTTCTTTTGGCCTCTCCACCATTCGCTTAAATCAGCTACCTTCTTCGCGCATAGTCCTTCTTTCTTCCCGACAACGCAGAAACCGCACCCCATGGGGCATCCACGCGTCAGAAAACCATACGCCGTGTCTTTCGTCAGCTCAGGGTACAAAGAGTAATCCGGGTACATATGCTCAATTTCATCCGGCAGTTTGTTATCTAACCCGTATCCCGTTCCACCCTTTATCACTTCGTCACCGTTGATCGGCTCTATCGGGTCAGGTGTATAGGTCGAATCAAATACTCGGCTCATGTATATCCGGTCGTAGTGCTCAAAACCGCTCCACCACTCCGCGCAGTCCCCTTGCGATTTGTGCCATGCAGACAGTTTCATTAAAGCAAGGTTTGGGTAGTTGTGTGAATCACAGTCAATTAGCCCGATCTTCACTCTACCTTCACCACCCCTTCACTATCTACAATTCTCGTTCCCGTTCATCTCCGTCTGCGTTCTTCCGCAGATTTCGGAGTGCGCCTTTCCAGTAAGGCGATACAAATACCTTTTTGCCGCTCTTATAGGTTCTCCAGTGCCCGATGACGTACCACGCAAGGCACTTGCGGTTGATTTTCCTCTGCTCTTTGCTCTGTGAAACTTCTTCCAGCTTATCGAGGGTGAGTATGTGCTTTCGGATATACTTCACTTTGCGCTTGCGCTTCTTGTGATTCCCGCCACCCGCACTGTCAACGGCTGTCCGCTGCGGGTGGGCAAACACATCTTTTACGGCAGGGTGAAGCAATGCAATTTGTATGCCGTACCACGTTTCCATTAAGCTGATACACTCTTGACGCATAGAGCCGTTTTGTAAGAGTTTAATCTTGTCCTTGTCTGCCTCTGCAAACCATCCAACTTCTCCGTCGCTCACAAGCCAATCTAATCCGCGAATCGTAGTTATTGGGAAATAGCACGAAAATCCTTCGTGATATGGAATCACCGCGCCCACAGTAACCGGTAAATCAGATTCGGTATCTTGTGCCAGCTTGATCCTCTCTGCCGCCTCTTCAAAAATGACAATCCTGTACTGTACTATCCGTCCGTTCCCAATTTCACAGCCGCGTTCATCAATAGAGATAACGCAATCCATCATCGGAACCGTATTTGCCCAAAACAGGTCAGCCGGAATCAACACACCATTTTTGAAACTTTGCCCGCTTTCCCAAAGGTCTATGAGAAATTCGTCCTCTTGGTAGGTAAGGTAAATGTAATCGCTAGGGTTGGAACGCTTGATAGCCCTGATGCTCTGCTGGTTTATATCATCGGGTAAAGGCTTAGACTTCATTTGCCACGCAGCCGTGTCTTGCGGGCGCAACCCCCTGGCAATTAGATAATCTTGGTGGAGCTTCGCAAGCCGTTTGTTTACCGTCGCTTGCTTTTGCGGGTCGTTGGTAATGCCGCCGGATGTGTCCATATACCACTTCGTTGCCGTGGCGTACAGTTCTTTTATTTCTTTGTCGGAAAGCCCGTCTACCATTTCGCAAAACGCTTTGTGTTCTTCCAGTGTCATAGAGCTGGCGTAGCCATCCTTCACTCGCGCCTTAGCGTCCGCAATGTCTATCCCTTCCAGCACGCAACTCACCACCCTTGCACTACTCGTTCGCCGCATACCCACCACTCACGCACCACCGCCCCACCCGACCCGCAACCTTACACTACCACACCCCTCCATCTTACCATTGCAACTTTTGTCCAGTTTTGCGTCTACATCACGCAATCACGCCCGTATGCACCTTTATGTATATATATGTACGCACACGCGAGAGAAAGTTTTTTATTTTGAATTTCGGTACTCAGCCGAGACACTGGGTTAGCAGTATGATCGTTCCGCCCGCTGATCGTTTTCGCCCCAGCTAAAATAATCGACCACCCCTTGTCCTTGCTGATTGTTTTTATCCCGCTCCAAATAATTCTACCGAGGAATGGGTCATGAGCTTTTGTCAAAAGTTTCAGCAGTTCCTAAACGATTATATTGCGAAAAGGGCACCCTGGCAGGTAGCTTCCAGATTTTGCCTGTCTGACTGGAAAGCGGGGGCCTCCCGATCCGATCCGTTGCCTGATCTGTTGCCCTTATAGGCATAAAGGCAACGTATCCCTCCGGCGCTTGTCCCAGGGCCCCGGCCAGGGCTGCACCGTCCGTCCTGGGCTCCGCTGGCCCTGCTGGCGGTCCTCCGTCTAACTAGCCCGATGGCCGCGCTCTCCCTTCCTCCTCTCTCCTCCCCTCTCCTCTTCTCTCGCCTCCTGTCCCATTCCCTCCCCTCCCATCCTCCTGCATGCTTTGCCCTATTGTCTGCGGGCTTTCTGCTCGATCTTCTCCCCGGCTCCCTCCTGGGGATCGCTCCGGGTATCTGCCGGCGCATTGCTTACCTATCAATCACCTACTTACCTTTTGGTTATTTACTACCTGATACGTCATTACATGATAGTCTATAGGCACTGCACGCGATAAAGCAGGCGGGCGGGTGTCTATGTCCGGACGGATGCGCATACGTATACGCGTATACTTACCATTTGGTAACTATATTACTATAAAGTAAATAGATGGGCAAAAGGAAAGCCCCGGGGCCTTGTGACGGGCTCCGGGGCTGGAGGAGGTGCCGGGGGATCATCCGTTGAGGATGTCGGCGGCGCGGTCCCGGATGCGGCGGATGATCCGGGAAACGGTGGACTGTGTGACGGGCTGGCCGGTCAGGGCCTCCAGGCGGGCGGCTATGTCGGACTGAGTGTAACCGGCGGCGGTGAGCTCCAGGGCGAGACGGTCAGCGGGAGACGGGGCGGCGCGGTCCACGATGTCAAGGGCGATGGCGGCGGTCTCCGGATCACTGGGCCTCCCGCCGATCATGCGGAGCTCCAGGGCTGCCCGCTGCTCCGGGGTGCGCTTGCTGCGCTTGTGGGGGTTGTGCTCATAATCGATGCGCTGGCAGGCGTTATAGCAGGCCCAGAAAATAACCGCTCCGGGGCCTTTGCCCTGTTCCCGCGCCCGCTTGATACTGCGCTCCAGGTAGGTGGCCCACGCCTCGGCGACAATGTGATCTATAGACTCGGCCCAGGTTTCCCGCGTCCCCATCCACAGGGCGCAGGAGGAAGGGGCCAGGACCTTCTCCCCGGTTTCACGGTCAAGGCGGGTCCGCGTCTGCGCCCATTTGGGGCATTTCATAGCGCCGTGGCGCAGGGCGGTGATAACCTGCTGCCGGAGCTCTTCCGGGGCTGCTCCGTCCAGTGCAAGCTCCATATCGTCCAGGGTGAGGCGGTTCAGGGCGTCCTCCCCTTTGACTTCCTGGGCGGCCTCACGCATGGAGGCGTACCACGAGGCGCGGCCAGCGGCGGCGGGGTCCCGGTGGATCATATCTCTATAGAGGATAGAGGCGCGGCGGGCCATATTGCCCAGGCGGGCGGCATTGGCGCGGGGGCGGCGGGTGGCGGTTACGTCTTCCGCGTGCTGGAGGACGGCGGCGATGGTCAACCGGACGGCGGCGGCGTTTTCCGGCGCGTCGATCCATACGTTGATGGTCTGGCCGTCGGGGAGATTGACCTCCAGCCGGTCCCCGAGGTCGCTGATCCATGCTTCCATGCCGGGGAAGGTGCTCATATACACATCATACCCGGCCCGCTGGCTGCGGCTGCTGTCGTGGACATAATCGGAGGGGAAGAGATCGTCGGCGATGGCCCAGGCCGCTTTCTTGTCATTGGCTACATACTTCATAGGAAATGCTCCTTTCAATTTGTCCGGCTGTGCCGGTGTAATATGGAGGAGGGCCGTTTTTTGGCGGTGGTCCCTCCAGGCCCGCCGAATGTGTTACAGCCTGTTGTCCCAAATCCAGCGGATACGCCTGTTAATGTTGCGGTACTCAATCGTGTTGATATCCATGGTGCACGCTAGCCCCATGAGATAATTCCGCAGGTCCCTCCAATATTTGCAATCGTGCATTTCGTTCCCCTTTCCGGGCGGCTTTGGCCGCTCCTATGATGTCTCAATTGTAATACCGGCATTACACATTGTCAAGGGTTTTTTGCGATTTTCTCAAAATTTTTTGCCGGGGCTGCATAATCGGCCGCGGCTCCGCATATGATATCCGCGAGAGCTTCACCGGGGCACGGCTCCGGCGGGCGGCTCCTGCGGGGCTCCCCTTCGGGGGGGCAGGGGGGGGCTGACCTGGCCGGGGCGGTGATCCCGGGGGCGGGGAAAACGACGGCGGCGGGGCCGCTGATATATGGGAGGCGCAAAAAATGACCTTTGACACGTTTGCAAAAATTGTTCACAGCCAGCGGCCAGAGCTGGAGGTCCATCCTCATGGATCGGCGCGGGGTAACTATTCCGGAGCCCGTGGCGGCAAGTGTGGGAACGCTCCCCGCGTGGCGGTTATCTATCCAAATGGCAAGCTCTACCAGTATTCCGGCAGCTATGGTGAAGTCCTAGCCAAACTAGGGATTAAAACGGTAGACCGGTCCGACGTGATGACACTTGAGGCCAATCTGCGCAGTGCGAGGGAGCGGCACGGAAAGCCGAACATTTTTTCGGCGGGAAAACCGCTTGACCTGAGCGGTGAAATTTCTCGGCTTGAAGCCAGCCTTGCAAAGTGCTACAGCTCGGAGTATATCCGTGTATGGGAATTTTCCTGACGGTGCATAAAACCGGAAGGCTCGGGAGATGGGGGATGCTATGCCTTGACGGGGGCTGAGGCGGGATGGTATAATGCCGGAATGGAGGGATGATACATGACTAATCCGGCGCGAATTAAAGCCAACAGCAATTTCAGAGTCAAGGCATATGACCGCTTAGAAATCACGGTGCCAAAGGGCGCAGGGCCAGAGCTCCGGCGGCTGGCGATTGAAGCCGGGGCGAGGTCCTTGGGGGCTTTCCTTGCCGGGATCATCGAAAGGGAAACCGGCGTAAAATGCACGCTCGACGGGGAATTTCCCGCCCGCAAATAATTTTGAAAGCCCTGCATAATCTGGAAGACCTCAGCATATGATATTGTGGCAAAGCTCCGGGGGAGAAATCCTCCGGGCTTTTACTATGCCGCATGAAAAATTCCGCACAAAAAAACGAAAACGAAAGAAGGGTGAAAAATGGCAAGCTGTTTAACGGAGATTAAGTCCGAGATGATCGACGGCGCTGATATCGAGATTGTGGCCTATGAATATTGGGACGGCTATGATGATAGCGTGAAGTATTTTGTGGCAGTGCATGATTTTGATGACGTGGCGAATATTGATTATCCGACTGTTGAGGATATCGACGCATGGGACCGGGAGGACCTGGAACAGAAATTCCGGGAGGCGGTCCACAAGTATACCTTGAAAAGTCAATTCCGGGAGGTGAGCATAAGATAACGGCTCCGGGGAAAATCCCTGGAGCCTTGATTATTTCCGCGAAAAAAATTTCAAATCTCTGCATAAAACGAATTGGCTCAGCATATGCAAATATGAAAAATTTGAAGGAGGAGCACAAGATGAACAGAATCAAAATCAGGAACCATGCAAAGCAGCACGGGCACAGCATCGCCGGAGATCTCCGGCGCGTGAAGCTGCCGAAGATCTCCGGGCATACTCCCCCGGCGATGTTCGCTGACAGCGCGGGAACAGCCTATTTCCCTCGGAAAAATGATGTGGTGATCGTCCCGCTTTTCGTCGGCGTCGGCGTTTAACGGTTTTTCAAGCGGCCCGGTTTTCCGGGCCGTTTCATAAAGCCGTTAAATAATTTTCAAAGCATTGCATAAAACCTGATACCTCATCATAAGTTATCTATGAAAAATCGAAAGGAGCACTTCCCATGAAAAATCTGAAATGGTTTAAAGACTGTGACTGCATCGAAGAGCTGAAAAGCCAATTCCGCAAGCTTGCAATGCTGCACCATCCTGACCGGGGCGGGCGGAAGGAGGACATGCAGGAAATCAACAACGAGTATTCCCTGCTTTTTGAAGCCCTGAAGGATATCCACCGGAGCACGCGGGAGGACGGTCCCCGGACGTACAAAGCTGAGACGGCCACGACGGAGACGCCGGAGGACTTCATCCGGATCGTCAACGAGCTTTTCCGGCTGGACGGTCTGGAGGTGGAGCTGTGCGGACGCTGGCTCTGGATCGGCGGGAACACTATGGCCCATCGTGAAGCCCTGAAAGCCCTGGGGTGCCGCTGGAGTAAGGGCAAACAGAAATGGTCCTGGCACTATCCCGAAGATGCGGCGATGAAGTACAAGGGAAAGAAAGCCTGGAGCATGGACCGGATCAGGGACCGGTTCGGCAGCGACGAATTGAAGCCGGAGAAGGAAAACCGGAAGGAAGCAAAATATATCCCGGCGATTGCATGAGATATTACCAGAATAAAAATTCAAACCGCTGCATAATTTCAAATCCCTTGTCATATGATAAATCAAGAACAGGCTCCGGCATTCGCCGGGGCCTGAAACTTTGAAGGAGGATACATCATGCGAGTTTACAAAAAAGGCAATGAGCTCAAAGAGCTTGCAGAGCTTATGAGCTATAGTATCTCCGTGCGGACCCATGAAGGGGGCACTTCTCACGATACGACGCGGCGGGCTACAAAAAAGCAGCGGGAAATCCTGTTCGGCGTGATTTACGGCGCTCTGCTGGCGCTCAATCAGGGCGAAGAAGTCAGGAGCAATCCGAAGATGGAGCAGGCAATCATTGACGCAGCTGAGTTTCAGGCCGATATACTCATGCAGCCCTATTTGAAAGACGGTGAGGAGCTTCAGGGGTATTTGAGCGTGTATATTCCCCTGCAAAGAGCTGTAAAATCATGGGGGGATATAAGATGAAAGCATATACATTCCGCAAGCTGGCCGACGATGGAACAGTCTGGACCTTTAAGCGGCTTTTCCCGTCCGCGTACCTGGCTGACCGCTGGGCCACGGCGAAGTGGGAAAAATGGTGGAAGGGGGAAATCAGTTACCGCATTGTGTTTGCGGCATGAAATTTCCAGCTCTTTCGCTGCATAAATGCCGGGGGCTCGGCATACGTTATTACGACAACAAAAAACGAAAATGATCGGAGGATTTAAACATGGGATGGACCGGATATCATGCGACAAACTATAACCGGCGCGGTGAGATCGACCGGCGGGCGGAGTGTGATGAGCGGATGAGCGGGGAGAACGAGCGCGGAAAGTGGGAAATCCTGAAGTCCACGATGCGCGGCAGCACCTACTATGCCGCCGTCCGCCGGACGGACAAGGAAACCGGAGAAAGTCATGTTTTCGGCTGCGTCTGCCTGACTTCCGTGGACATGAAAGACTATTTCAATTTCTCATACAAAGACATGGATGAGAGCATGGGGCCATACAGATATGATTGCCCCGCCTCGATCCTGGACCTTCTCTCCCCTACGGACAACGAACATGCTTTGGCCTGGCGGCAGAAATGCCGGGAAAAGGGATCAAACAAAAACTTGCTCGGCAAACTGCCCATCGGCACGGTGATTGAGTTTCCGTTCCGTGGTCAGACATGCCGACTCACAAAACGAGCTCCGAATTTCCAATTCAAAACGCCGTGGTGGTACAACGCGGCGGATAACACCTACATGCCAAAGGCGAGGATTCCGCAGGGCTTCCAGGTCGTGACCGCGTAATCATCGATCCTAACCGGGGGAGAAATTTTCTTCCCCGGCTTGCATAATCTCGCGGGCCTTAGCATATGTAATACCGGAACAAAAATTTGAAGGAGGCATATAAACAATGGCGAAGCTGACAAAAGAACAAGCTATCAAGTGGGACAAGATGCTGGGCGGAGGCTACCATTTCGACATTCAGCATTTTGTTATATGGGGCGAAAAAGAGGCGGTCCTCAAGATCAAGACCGGGGAGAACAAGGTCCTTTCGGCCACCCTGGAATACCGCGACGAGCGTGACGGTCACAGATATACCGGGCGTCAAAAGCCGGTCCTGCATATGCAGCTCTGGACCGTTGATCCCGAGACCGGAACGGGGATCTCCCAGGGCCTTGGTGCTTCCGTGGACGTGGGCGAAGTGCAGGACAAGAAAAACTGGAAATACCTGTGCGAGCTTTCCGGGGAGTACACGGCGGATAAAGTCCTGGAGCTGGCGATGGAACACGCCGGACAGCTCGGAAATCCGTATCTGTTCACCAAAACCGCCTGAGAAATTGAAGGTTTTTCAAGCGCCGGAGATGGAGGCTCCGGCGCTTCATAAAGCTTTTAATTTGAAAGGAGCATATTACCCATGACAGCAGAAGAAAAGGTATTAGTCCGCGAGCTTTACCGGCATCTTCGCATTGCAAGAGCTTGCAGCTTTGCCCCATGGAAAATGCATTTTGTGGATGGGGTACTTTATTCCCTTTGCAAAATCAGCGGGAAGAAATATGGCTTTTCCGGCACGGAAATCTTCATTTATGGACCGTGCGGGGAGCGGATTCAAGTTGACGCAGGGAGGACGTAATCGGAAAATGAAAACTGGAAAGCCGTGTCTGTTTATATCCTATGCTTTAGACGGGCAAACCGTGAAGCGTGGCCCGTATTATACCGCAAGCCCTGACGGTATGGACCCGCAAAAATGGGTAGCATATCAAGTGCAGGATGAAAAATTTCAGTTTTGCCGCATCACCGTCCCCTGGTATCACAGTTTGACGGCGGTGCAGTTTTGAAGGGAGCGCACAACATGAGCTTGATGAAAGAATACGACCTGGAAAAGTACGGGGAGAAATGGAGATATATGCTTCTGGACCGGCTGCGCCTTGATTGTGTGTATTACCTTGACAACGGTAATCGGCACGCATCGCATCTGTGGACACATGACGAGCGGAAGCAGATCGACCTCATGCGTGAAGTCTATGCCTCCCTTCCGGAGCCTCCCGAATGGCTGACGCTTGAGGATATAGCGGACTTTGAGAAGCAGATGGTGGGGAACGCCTGGGCAAAATGCGATACCGTGAAAAAGTTTTATATCAAGTACAAGATGTTCGGCATCCCCTATTACTACGAGTTTACATGCTATGCCGAAAGCGAAAGGGATGCGCTGAAGATCTTTCTGCTGAACGTGGAAGTGGCAAACGTGGAAGATTATTACGTCGCTTGGGTGGAGGAAATCTGATGGAGCTTTGCCCTTATTGCGGAAAGGTCATTTTTTCAAAATCTGAAATCAAGGACGCTGCTGCGGTTATTTCCAATAAGCGGAAAGATATATGGGAAAGCGTGAAAAAATCTTATAACTTTCTGTGTTATGCGCTTGGGCCTCATTATTGGGGACATGAGTATTCCTGGGAGGAGGATTGCAATGGATCATCTGGCAAAACTTGAAGGAAGCAACGAGTTTTTCGCCCGTCGTGCCCTTTACAATTCAAAGTGCAAGCTGGCCTCCGGTAATATGCCGGAGGCTTTGCGCTTCCTCCGTGTTGCGGAGAAGTGCATCCGGTCCGGTGGGTGCTCAATCCAGACGGAGGAAAGGGCGGCGGTGATCCGGGACTATTACCGCACAAAAAATTATGCTGAAGCTACTGCATAATTCGACCAGGCTTGTCATATGATATAGCGCGACAAAAAATGAGGAGGCACATGTATGAACAAAGCAAAACGACGGAAGGTCAAAAAGCTTATTGCGGAAAACTAAACGGAGGAGGAAAACGCGCAATGAAGAAGGGTATTTTCGTAGGAGAGTTTAACCGCGATGACATCATTGCGGATCGTGACACAAAAGCCTTGGTCAAGGTCCAGGAGGAAACGGGTCTGAAGTACTGCAATCACGAGTTTATCAAGAAACGCGGAGAGATCGTCGGCATGAGGCTTTGGGCTTGCAGCCGTGAAGACTGCGAAGATTTTGCGTGAAAGGCGTGAATTGAAATTCCGTGGAGGTCGAGTAAGAATGAACAATCATGACTGGGCTATATTTCGCATGAATTATGAACGAGTCAAAGAGCGTGTCAATGCGAATAACCGTTCTGAATGCATGGATATTTCAAGTTCGTGCTATGTCCGTTTCGGCACACACGGCTTGTCTATCTATAAATATAAGAATTGCAAATGGTTGAGCAAAACCGTCAACGGGTGGTGCTCATTGTCATATGAACAAATCAGGCCCATTATTCAGTCAGAAAAATGGGAGGAGGAATAATTAAGAATGGCGCTAAACTATGCAGCGGTCCGCTTGCCGGACGGCACAATCGACGTTGGCCTATATACTTTCCCGCACAAAAAATTCATGCGCGAGGTTCATACGCTTGGGGATGTGCTTTATGCCATCCCCTTTTCTGTTTCCGGAAAAACATATCAGGAGCGCAAAGCAAACCTTGAGCAGCTTGCAATAGACTTTCAGCTTGCAGATGCAGAGGTAAGCGGTGGGCTTTCCTATGGTGAGCTTGCCGATATTGGAGCTTTCTTCAATCGTGCCGGAAGTAAGCTCGGCCTGATCCGGGAGTTTCGGGAGAACGGTATTCCCTGCTGATCAAGCAAAACTTGACAAAACCTGCAAAGGTAAGACGGGGAGGTTTGATATATAAAAACTAAACTTATTTACCGTGCATAAAATTCAAGGTCTTGGCATATGACATAGCGAAAACGAAAGGAGGCTCCGGCATGGGTAAGCTGGTGCGGTATATCGCAGAACATTGGGACGATGAGGATTTTTGGGTGAAGTTTTCGGATTACGCTGCAAACTACGGGATCATTGCGCTGATTCTGCTTGCCCTGGGCTGGATCATAGCTGGGGCCATTATGCTTTGAAAGGGGGCATTGAAATGATCCGTATATACGAAAAAGTTTTCAACTATAAAATAGATCACTTCAAAGACCATCCGCAGTATGACAAGCTCAGAGCTTCGGCAGAGGAAGCCCTGAGATACCATACCGGCTATGGTCTTGACGCGATACACGCCGGGGACTTCATGGATCGGATTGTCAAGATGCCGTTAGACTATATCGAGGCGTGGCTGAACGGAGAAAACCAGCTTTCATGGAGAAATCCAAAAACAGGCGAAAACTACGATTCTATTTCAACAGCCGATGCGCTGAATAAAGAAATGAAAATCATTAGCGAAGCTCATTAAGGGGAGGAATAATCATGGGAAATCGTGCAATCATCAAGACGGCAAACGGACATATCGGAATGTATCTTCACTGGAATGGCGGCAGGGATAGCGTTGAAGCGTTCCTGAAATACTGTGACCTTCGGGGTTTCCGTTCCCCGGAGGTAGATGGTTACGGATGGGCAAGGCTGGCCCAGGTGGTAGGAAACTACTTCGGCGGCGGCCTTTCCGTGGGGATCATCGAGCTTTCCGGTGTGGGCGACGGTGCAGGGTGCGACAACGGCACATATATCATACACAACTGGAAGATCATTGGGCGTGAAGACTTCGACGGGCCGGAGCAGCATGAACACAAACTGGAGGAAATGCTCCGTGAGATCGACGAATCGCAGCCGCCGAAGGATCGTCTCGGTGACTACCTGGACGCTAAAGAAGTCAGCACGGACTCACTCAAGGTCGGTGATGTGATTTTCTTCCGTGATGCGCTGGATCGTGGAGTGGAAAAGCAGAAGATCGTCGGAATCGGAAAGCCCGGAAAGGTCGTAAATGGTCGGGGCGTGGGTGGCGTTCCGTATATGGACCGCTTCGGATTTGGAAATCCTGGGGAAAACATCAACAACTATGTCCGCGACAAGACCGTGCGGATCGTGGGGTAATACCGCACTAAAAATCGGATCAAACGAAAGGAGTTTATCAAAAATGCGTATCGTAAACGGAAAGAAATTCTACAAGAAGGATATCGACGCATGTGTATCCCTTCATTTCGACGGGTGGGACTCCTACAACGGGAGGAATTATCAATACTACTCCGTGCGCTACAACGTGGAGTGTGGATTGGTCGTTCTCGAGGGAAGCAATTCCGGTGACTGCTACGGGGATTATGAGACGCGGTACTTCTCCTCTCCTGCTAAATTCCGCGAATGGTGTCAGGATCATGACCGCAGCCTCCCCAGGCTTATGGGAGACATCGACGAAGACAACGAAGCACAGATGGCTTTCGTAGCAACGGCATACCCGGACTAATACCGCACAAAAAATCTGAGGGGCGGTGCATAAATCGCCGCCCCTCAGCATATGTAATAGCGAAAGGAGCGTGACACGAATGGTCACTTCAAAAGAAGCTTTCAAAAAGATCGTCAAAGAGTTTAATACTCTTCTGGTTGTGGACGATGAGCCGGCTGAAGCCCTATGGTTTGCCGTGGCGGTGATCGGCGCGGAGATCGACGCCCAAAAGAAAAAGTCCCCGTATGCCACCCGGAGCATTGACCGTCTGGAGGCGGCGCGGCATGAGCTCTGCGATCTGGCGCGTGACTGCGAAAACGAAGAATTTTCTGAGGAGGGATAAGAAGTGAAGAAGTATGATTTTGAGCATTTCCGCAATGCATATGGCACGCGGTTTTCCATCGATGTGAGTTACAAGATCGGTGGACGCTGGTATATCTATACCACAGTATTCTGTGACGCAGAACTTTGGTCCGCGATCAAAAACGCCTATGAGGTCGATGGTGTCACCGAAGTTAAAACGAAAATATGTGGGGCGAAGGAGAAAGGAGCGTGAAGCATGAACGTTTATGACTTTTGCAATCTGTGTACCGATGACGGAGCACCGGTCCGCATCTATGACATGAATCCGGCAATCGAAAACGAGGTTTTCAACGGGCCTATGAGGGACGTAGATTTCAGCGCATGGGTGGATTATGAGGTCTTGAGCTTCGACCTTGACCCGGAAGCCGGGATGATCCTGAATATCGACACATCGGAAAACTAAACAAAGAAAGGAAGACTCCACATGACATTTACCTATGGCATTCGTCAAATTCATCCACAAAAAGGCAATCGGGAAGCGGTTGACCGCCTGTTCACCGGATATGATACCACGGTTGAACTTTTCGGCGGAGTTGACCTTTCCTTCTATGAGGCAGTAGATTCCGGCACAGTCAGTGCTGCCGATCCTGTAGATGCCTGCGAAAAGCTCTTTGTGGCATACAATTCCGATGAGCGGCCCCACGGATACCGGGGGCGTAGTATGAGCGTCAGTGATGTTGTGATCCTTCGGGACGATTCCGGGGCAGAATCCATCTGGTTCTGTGACCACTTTGGATTCCGCGAACTGAAAGGGGGAAAATGAATGTACACCGTCAAACTGAACGCCCGGGAGCTTTCCCTGCTGATCGACGCGGTACTTGGCAAGATCGAGCGCGTCACCGCTGCGGAGGGATATGTCACCGGATGTCCGGACGCCATCGAAGCGATTAAGAAGCACTATATGGAGCTGCGTGACCTGAACACGAAGCTTTGCAAGCTGGAGGAGGAATGATGCATGGAAGAAACCGCAAAGGTATATGAAACGCCTTACGGAGAAGTCATTTGCGAACGCTGCGGGTTCAGCCTGGAAAGTAACGATTGCGGGGACATGCCCGAAATCTGTCCGGAATGCGGCGCGATCTTAGACTATTCGTATTTCGAGGAGGAATGAGCGTGCGTACTAAGTCGCTTTATCCTGGCGTCCTGGAAGTCGAAGAAGGAAAGAATCGAAGGGCCAAACAAATGGCCGAAGAGAAAAAAAGACAGCCGGACTTTATCGGCGGCGCTCCGAACTACGACAAGTTTGAGGGATGGACACCGGAAGAGGTTTTGACCTGGCTGAACATTGACTGATGGAAGGAGGACCAATGCAGTACACGATTACCGTTTCCGAGCGTGAGCTTGCTCTGCTCATTGCCAGCGTTGACGATCAACGCCATGCAGTGGACGAGGCATTAAACTATGTGCGCGATGTTGACGGTGCAGCTCTGAGCATTTGCCGTTTGAGTGCGGAGCTCCGCGAACTGCAAAAGAGGCTGCTTGTATTGCCGCCCGACAACTGATACCGGAAGAAAAATTCTTTTCACCGCCCCTGCATAAAACGGCGGGGCTTGGCATATGTTAAGACGCAAACCAAACGACACAACAACACACAAGGACAACAACATGAAAGAAACGTGGAAACCGATTGAACTACTGGACAACAAATATGAGGCCAGTACATTAGGCAACATTCGTAACGCACGGACCAAAAAAGTAAAGGCGGTGATATTTGACGGACACTATTGCAAATTTGGATATGATTACTTTGTCAACGGAGTGGAAAAGAAGGGGTGGATGCGCGTTCATAAGGCAGTGGCTTTAACCTTCATTCCTAACCCTGAGAACAAGCCAACTGTCAACCATAAAGATGGGAACAGCAAAAACAATGCGGTTTCCAATCTGGAATGGGCAACATCCGCCGAACAGTCGATACACGCATCGAATGTTCTCAAAAGGCATTGCGGAGAATCCAATTATAATGCGCGATTTACCAACGAAGAAGTCAAAGATATGCGGTGGCAATACTTTTTCGGTGGGAAAACTATTTCTGAGCTTGCGGCAGAATACCGCACTAGGCGAAGCGATATGTCACGCATTTTGCGCGGCGACAGATGGAAAAACATAGGTGCTAAAGACTTTTGAAGGAGGAATATACGCTATGTCTATCACTGGAATTGAGAGTTTCATGTACACGCGGGACGTTCCTTGGGGGAACCTTGGAACGAAGGTAGAGGAAGCACAGACTTCCGCAGACGCGCTCCGGCTGTCCGGTCTGGACTGGACCGTGGAGCAGCGCCCGGTGTTCCTGGAGGGGAGCACCGATCCCGTTCCGAACTACAAGGCGAATGTTCGGGACCGCGATGGGACCGTCCTGGGGATCGTGACTGACCGCTATAAGGTGGTCCAGAACAGCGAGGCTTTCGCATGGACGGATGATCTGATCGGCGGCGGTGAAGTGAAATACGAGACCGCCGGAAGCCTGAAGGGTGGCCGGAAAATCTGGCTCCTGGCGAAGATGCCCACGGCTAAGGTCGCCGGTGACGATGTTGACCCGTACCTCTGCTTCGCGAACACGCATGACGGGAGCGGTGCTGTGAAGGTCGCCATGACGCCTATAAGAGTAGTTTGCAACAATACGCTCAACCTGGCTCTGTCCACAGCAAAACGGTCCTGGGCCATGAAGCACGTCGGGGATCTGTCCGCGAAGCTGGACGAAGCGCGGCGGACCTTGGAGCTGGCGGATCGGTACATGCTCTGCCTTGACGGACAGGCACAGCAGCTTGCCAACGTCACTGTGACGGATGAAAAGCTGGAGAAAATCCTGAGCGAGATGTTCCCCTGCGATCCTGAGAAAGACACGGCGCGGAAGCAGCATACGGTAAAACAGCTCAAAGACGAGTTCATGATTTGCTACTTCATGCCGGACCTTGCCCGCTTCCGTGGAACCGGCTGGGGTGTCATCAACGCTATGGCGGATATGGTGGACCATTGCAAGCCCCGGAGAAACACGAAGAGCTACCAGGAAAACAACTGGAACCGGATCATGGACGGGCATGACCTGGTGGATCGGGTAACGGTCAAGGTCATGGATATGGTCGGCGGTTTGGCTCTGTCCTGACGCACAAGCGGATACCCTGGCGGGGTCGCACCGCATAAAGCGGCCCCGCTCCATATTACCGCACCAAAAATCATAAAGAGGGGAATCAATCTATGCTGAGAACAATTGACATGACTACCACAAAAGGCGGAGAGCAGTTCTATCCCACGCCGCCCTCCATCGCGGAGAGGATGCTGGAAGGGCTGGACTACCGTATGATCTCCAGCGTTCTGGAACCGTCAGCCGGGAAGGGTGATCTCGTATCGGCCTATTTGTCCTGCTACATGGACGCGGATCGCTACGCCTACCGGAAAAATTTTTCCGTTGACGTATGTGAAATCGACCCCTACCTCCGGCAAATCTGCAAATTCAACTTCAGCAGGGAAGCCCACGCGGATGTATACGATGAACTATCTGATCTTCACCGCAGATCATACACCGACGAGGAACGCAAACGGGAGCGAGAGTTGGACAAGCTGACGGACCTATACGATATGGGCAAATACGTCAGAATGGTACACGACGATTTTCTCACCTACCGGACCGCAAAGCACTACGACCTGATTCTGATGAATCCCCCGTTTGCTAAGGGGGCGGAACACCTGATGAAAGCAATCCAAATGCAGGAGACCGGAGGCGGCGCAATCATCTGTCTGCTGAACGCGGAAACCCTACGCAATCTTTGTACTCCCATCCGTCTGGAACTGGCGAAGAAGCTCCAGAAACTGGACGCGCAAGTGGAATACTTGGAAGATGCGTTTTCCGCTGCTGACGCAGAAAGAAAAGCAAGGGTAGACTGCGCCATCGTCCGCATTCATATTCCCACGCCGGAGGCTGGCGAGTCTGAGATATGGGAGCGAATGAAAAAAGCGGCTGATGCGGAATCAATGCCTGACCCGGAACTGAAAGCGTTGGTTTCCGGTGATTCTATTGAACAGGCCATTCAGCTTTACAATGCGGAAGTCGCCGCAACCATGGAGCTGGTACGTCAATATAAGGCTCTGATTCCCTACATGCCCCGCTACCTGGGGTCGGATGATGAATTGGGCAAGACGCCCATTCTGACCCTGACCGTTGAGGATGACAGCTATCTTCACGGCTTCGATCTGAACAAGTACCTGCGCACGGTCCGCATGAAATACTGGGACGCACTCTTTGAGAATAAAGAGTTCACGGGAAAGCTAACCTCCGCACTTCAGAAGCAGTTCAGAGAGACCGTTGATCGTATGGCTGAGTACGAGTTCTCCGCTTTCAACATCAAGCAAGTCGCCCTGGAAATGCAACAGGCCATGCGTGAGGGTATCGAGCAGGAAATCCTTCACCTTTTCGACACGCTGACCTGTGAGCACTCCTGGTATCCCGAATGCAGCCAGAACCGGCACTACTATAACGGCTGGGCGTCCAACAAGGCCCATAAGATAGGCAAAAAGTGTATCCTTCCGGTCAATGGTATGTTCTCCAGTTATTCCTGGAGCCGGGAAACCTTCGACGAACACGCGGCATACGGGTATATCTCCGATTTGGAGAAAGCCTTTGCTTATCTGGACGCGCAGCCTATAAACAACGGTTACAATCTTTCGGCACGGCTTCGCTGGGCCAATCAGTCCGGGCAGACCCGGAACATCGAACTCAAGTATTTCAAGATCGACCTTTACAAAAAAGGCACGGTACACATCAAGTTCCTGCCCGAAGCCATGCCGCTGGTCGAGCGCCTTAACATATATGCTTCCCGCAAGAAAAATTGGCTTCCTCCCAACTATGGGAAAGCGGGCTACAGTAACATGGCCGCAGAGGAAAAGGCGGTGGTGGACAGTTTCCACGGTGACGGCTCTGACGGCTCCGGTGCTGAGGCATACAGCGAAGTCATGAGCAAGGCGGGATTCTATCTGGCCGAACCCGTCAACAAGCTTCAGGCGCTTTCTGCGTGACGCACCGGTGTATTGCCGAACAGAAAATTGAAATGGAGGTATGACATATGGAGAAAAAAGAATGGAAATATCCAAACGGGAGTGAGTGGTTCGATGTCTTGTATCATGCCAGAGGCACTATTCTTATACGAAACGCGAATGGGAATATCGGTTATATCAACGAAGATTATTGGGGATGGTACTACGGATTTCCCGTCTCAAGTGCAGACCTTACGCTACACCAAGCTAAACAAAGGTTTCTGTCTGAGATAAAAAATGCAAAAAGTGATGAAACGAAAATGCTTTACTTGGATATGTTAGGCGTAATTAACGCGCTTTTAGCTAAAGGCGATACTACGCCAGGGTAAAAACTTGTTTTGCATACGGCAAAATAATCTTTCGTTCTGTGCATAAATCAAAAAGGCTCATCATATGTAATTACGGCAACAAAAATCGAAAAGGAGGTACACATATGCTGACACGGGAAAAGATCGAAGACGTGGCGGACGTGCTGAATTACAGAGTTTATTTCAACACGCAGCCTGGATATGACGGGAAGCCGGAACATTATGTGGAATTTGAAGGGTATTCCCCCGCCGGTGAAAACATCCTGTGGACGGAGTTTTATGACAAGCTGGACGACATTCCCGACAAGCTGCATGAGCGATACACAGACTTTGATCCCGAAGAACACGCTGCCGGTTGGTATCATGCCGGGAAAGGTGAGCCATCGAGCCTCCAGGCGCTTCTTGACGATGCTCGCGCACAGGAGGACATGCTGGCCGAACTGATCCGCTTCCTGCGGGACGCGGCGGCGTAATTGCCAGATGGAAAATTGAAACGGAGGTTTGCCCATGATGATATATGACGATTACGACGAAAGGCCGGGAAATGATTTTCTGTGCTCCGCATCGGAGCTTCCAAAAATCACACGGCAGCTTGAAGCTGAGCGAGACACCATCCTTCAGGAAATGCGTGAGATGTTTGGCGCGTCCAACATTGAAATCACGCTTGAGCCAACGTCGCATATCATGGGGTGGGCTGTGGAAGCAACGCTTTCCGTCAACGGCGATCCGGTCCGGCACTATGAATTTGCGCGGCTTTGTTTCATGGAGCTGAACGAATTGATGCTGAGCAAAATGCTCGAAGCGCAAAGCGAGAAGGAGGTACACGCATGAATATTACATTTACCGCAAAGCAAATGGAAAAGCCAGACGGGATGAGCATAAAAGCGAAGATGGCGTGGGACTATCTCGGCTTCGGCTCCGGCGGCTGGTCTTGCACCCTCATTGATAATGCGGTCATCGTAACGGATGAATCGGGAGATCTGGTGCAGAACGGAACCATATTCCTGAACCTTCCGGATTTCGTTGGTTGGCTGGAAGACGTGTTCAATGACAACATGAACGGAGACCCGCGCACGTTCCTGTCCGGCTCCGGTTGGGTGAAGGACTCGCTGCTCACCGACGATGTTATTACCGCAATAAAAAACAAGATCAAGGAGGACTGACGCATGGAAAACATCAAATTCATTCGGGAATGTATGCTTTATTCAGACCGGGGGCACTATCTGGCCGCAGGCAACTTTCTCCTGTTCCCCATGAAGAACGGGAACGTAGCCAAAACGTGCTGTGAAGGCAACGGCGTCAGGGTGGAGATCGTCAACAAAAAGGATGGCATAGTTGACCGAGTGCTGTTCCCCTTTGCCAACTACTTCAAGAAGAAGCAGTGCTCTCCCGGCGCTCCGCTGTGGGATCAGCACATCGAAAACGGCAAGTGGTACTTTTCGCAGTACAAACATTGCTTGCCGACAAGCGATGACTTTGAGCGCATGGCCGGTGCCGTGGACAAGTATATTGAGATCATGGAGGAATGAAGCATGAAAAAATGGTACATCTGCAAGTATGGGCAGTCTCACATCAATGCGCCGCATCTGTGTACACCTATCGGAATCGCAATACAAGTCACGCACGAGGACAAAGATCAGGACGCGCCGCGCACCTTTCTGCTCGTGAACAAGTTTTCGGATTGGCTGATAAGGAATGATTTGTGCGCCTTTAGCGAAGATTATGCCGCAGCTTTGCGGATTGGGAAAAACGCTTCATTTCCCATTCTTTACAGCGAAAAAAATCCGGAGGGAAGTGCAGTATGAAGACTTGGTATGGAGTCCAGACCGTTTTCTATGACAATGGCAGGGTGAATGCCATGATCGTTTCAGTCAAGGACGCCGAGGAAAAACCTGAAGATACATATACCAACACTCGCACACGCGATATTTACCTGGACTGGTACAGCAACTTGGCCGAGGCTGAGAAAGCTGTACGCGACGCAGGGAGGGCATGATGGCAGTCTACACGCTTTTCAACGCAAATACCCGGAAAAAGGAAACCGTAACCCTCGGAAGCGACGCCGAGGCGTTTGCGATGGCTCAGGACAGAAACCGCAAGGACCGTAGCCAACCGTGGAGGGCCTACGATGAACACGGATACCGGATCTTTGGGCTGTTCCAGGACAACGAAAGCGGGCACGTTGAAGGAATTGGGAGAGCGTAATGAAAACCGAAACTAATTGCTATGTTTTGAAATCCGATGATGGTGGTTTTTCTACCCTGGCCTACAGCGACAAAGATTTTGAAGTTGGAGAGCGCGTTTCTCTGTTCCATCATACGCGCTTTGACGGTGACATATGGGAGCACGGGTTTTACGTTGCTCACAAACGCAAGCAAACACTTGTTGACGGCATGATTCCCTCTCTCTTCGACAACAAACTACTTCGCATCGGGACGATTGATATTGTCCGCGAATGAAGTAGCGCACAGAAAATTTCTTCAACCGTCTACCACGGAGCGCGGTTCTGTGGTAGACTATTAACACTCTACACTAGGAGGACCCCCAAATGACGATCAAGGAGTACAACAAGCTTAGAGCAGATATCTATTCTGCGGCAATGGAAATCCAGGATGTTGCGGACGCCATCAACAGTTCCGGTATCGCCTATATCTACGAGATTACCCAGCTCCCGGACAAACACAAGGTACTTGTGCTGACCGCAAAGACACAGATGAACAGCTACGTTCTGCGTGAGCACGGTTTCGACCCGGACCGGGTTTCTGTTGAGCTGCGGCTTACTCTGCATCAGCAAACAAAGTGCGCAGATTTCTAATCTGTACCGCCAGAGAAAATGAGGAGGGCTTGCAATGGCGAACTTCAGTCACGTTTATCTTTCACGAAATGCGTATGCGTCCAACACACAAGGAGACTGTGAGGTTCACTCTGAAAAGGATGTTCATGATTACCTAATCCAGTACGGCACTCACGGGGAGTATGTTTATGTCAGGTGTTATTCCGGCGAAAACCGTGATTTGCATGAGATACCACATGAATTCACATTCCGCGCCTGGTACAACGGCAACTGCCGTGATCCAGGCGGCGGTGTATCATGGTCCTTGAGCCAAAAGGACAACGCGCATAGGCTGTGGGAAAAAATCTGCAAAGACATGTACCGCAAAGACTTCGGTAACACCGACGAGGACATTCGGCACAGATTGATTATGCTCGGCTACAATGCGTCGTTTGTCCATTCTCTGTCTGATGCCCAAGTCGCTCGCGCCGGGGAGATCGACGATGCGGCGGACATCGAAGACTATCTTAATCCTGACGGGAGGATGGCTTAGTTACCGCAAGAAAAATTTTTGAAAGTTGCATAATCTGAACCATCTCCGCATATGTATATGTGCAAAGCGTGAATTGAAAAGAAAGGAATGTGAGAGAGAATAATGTTTCTTGAACTGTACGAGAGAACCTATAACAACTGTGTGTTCTACCGTGAGTCCGGCAAGAAGAAAGAACTGCTGAATGAGATCGGCGCTTTGCGCGGCATCGCGTACTGCATTGAGGCCGCTGTCGGTGAGGACAATATGGAATACCTCATTGACTATCCCGATTTCGTAAGGATGATCGCGCTTCAGCCGGAGTTAATGGAGGAAGAATAATTGAAAACGTACAAATACAAAGGATATACATTTTATGCCACAAGTACGATGACCACAATCTACGTTTCGGATGGACACGGCGGGCATAACAGCCGCATCGTTCCGCTGTATGAGATCAACGATCTGAAGGAACGCGGGAAGCGTCCGTTTTTGACATCCGTTGCGCAATGCAAGGACTACATCAGGCAATGTGTCGAGGAGGGAGAATAATGGAAATATATCATACTTGGCGTGATTACCTCGCCTCAGAACAGGACGCATATCTCGATGAGGAGAACTGCGCTGACTGCGATGTGCAGACACGGATGGGTGAATATCGGATCTACGGCCAGTCCAACATCGGAGCTTATGAAGTCTGCCATGATGGAGAAACCGTTGGAATCTACGTCTCACATTGCCTGAGCGCCGATGATCAGTGGGCAGAACTGCTTGCAGCGTTAAATGAAGGTGGTGTATGTGCGTGATAAGAAGGGATATTTTTTTCCCGCATGATACGCGGGACAGCTATATCCGGCGGTGCATGAACAATTCGTTCAACACCAACCTGGAGACGGTGGATAGGATCGCCGCCGAATCCTGCGGCACCGAAGATTTTATCGAGCGATACCTGTCCGAAGGGGATCGGAACGAGCAGTTCTATCAAATTCTCCTGATGTACGAGCGCCCTGAAAGGGCGTGGAAATATGTACGTGAGATCTTCGGTGATCGGCAATTCAAAACCGTGTCCGACATCGGCGGTGTACTGATAGGAAACCCGCAGTTTTCCGTGCTTATCAAGAACGGGCGCGGCGACGGAACTACCCGTGTCGCCATCTTTGAATCTAAAGATGATTTCCGTCCCATTGAGGATATCATGAGATATCAGATTTCTTTTACCGGACAGGACATCGGAATCTACGGTTATGACTATGACGATCCGGCGCAGATTGATCCGATCAAAAAAATCAGCGGAAGCTTCGCCGCATATTCTTATGAGGGCTTCGTCGCCTTTGTTTGCCGCTAAGAAGGGAGGAAAATCATAGATGACCAAAGCAGAACTTTTGAAAATCGCAAGCAAGTATCAGATGCAGCCGTGCGCAAATAATACCATCGAAAACATTCAAGAAGGGTTTTATCTTGATTCCCCCGTGTGCATCCAGGAACTTGATGATTTGGCCGATCATTACCACGAACACGGTCCTGATCCGGTTTACGTCGAAGCTATGTATGATGACGGCGGGCGGCTGGGATGCCTCTACAAGATCGTCGCGCCGCGCAACTGGTTTTGAAACATGAACAACGACGAGCTTATCACCTACTACCGCGAGTGCAACAGCATCAAAGAGTGCGCACGTCATTTTGGGATCGCACAGCAGACCGCTCGCCGTTTGCTGATTCTGGCTGGGGAGTACACCTCCCCTATCTCAGAGAAAATCAACGCTCTGTATGATCAGGGATATACCGCACACGATATTGCGGAGAAGGTCGGACGCGGACTCAAGGCGGTCCAGGGATACATCCCGTATACCAAAGGCAAATATATGTCGGAAACGCCGACGATTAACGCCCTGCGGATCAGGGCGTGTAGGGAAAGGAAGAAAGCGAATGACGCCTGAACAGAAAGCTGCCATTATAAGCATGTTCAATGTCGCTGTGGAGCGAGAGCGAAAGGCTCTGGATATGCTGGAAAATCCGAACCCAAAAATCTCAGCACGTGGAGATAGCGATTCATCATTTGCGCTTGGTGAGCAAAGCGGCATCGACACCGTTCTCCGCTTGCTCGGCTATAAACTCATCAAGGACGATTGCGATAACGCTATAGATGTTGAAGGAGAGAACGAATGACGATCAAAGAACTGGAAGAATATAAAAAGACGCATCCTCGCATCCCACCGGATATGATCCTGGAGGCATACAAGGGGCTTCCTGTCGAGCGGATCAACCCCGTGTTCGTGGGTCGGATGGATCAGGCCGATTGTCCGAACCTGGTGCTGGACAACGACATGCGGTTGTCTAGCATATATTACGGGGCAGACTACGAACGCAAGGGATATCTTCAGATTCAGAGCGACGATATGGGTGAGTACCTTATCAGGCCGGAGAAAGATGCAAGCGGCAGGAACATTATCCCGGACGGATGGGTGGATTCCCATGAATATGACGCTTGGGCGGACGAATGTGTGGAGGATCTGGAGAAAGAGTTGGGCTGGGACAGGGACTAATACCGCACCAAAAAAACGAAAATCACTGTGCTGCACTTGGGTTCATACCCAGGTGCTTTTTTGTTTCCTGCAAAACTGGACAAAAGTTGCAATGGTAAGATGAAAGAATGTGTTATGGTGTAATCGGTTCCGAGAAGCCATGCCTCGGCACTCCTTTCTGCCCGTCTGCAAGCAATCGCGTTTGGGGCGGCGTGACGCGCTAGGGGTGTTCGCGCCTAGCCGTAGGGTGAAATTCCCTACGACCCGTCTCTTCTACATGGGTTCACCAGGCGCATGAGCCGGTGGACCCGCTGGGCATCCTATGGGAAGCCTCCTTTCGTAAGCTGCCGAATCGGTGGTATGCAGTTCCCTTCGGGGCGAGTGAAGATCTCCAGGCCGATCCTTGGTCTCTGGTAGGCGTAGCTATACAAAGCACGAACAGTATATATCCCTCCATCGTGGGCTACGCATGAGACTCCTTTGTTCGTGGCGCACATACACGGCAAAGCGCAGAATATGAGCCTGGCCCTGGGCACGAAATGTAAACGGATGCTACCATGTGCGGGCGCAGGGGTTGGAAAGTTCCGTGGCGGGCAACGCAGGAATATTTGTTTCGGTTATGAGGCGCGGATGCGGAGAGGCAACGCCGACCAACGCGATAAACGGACGAGTCGCGGCGTAAGTAGTACCGGATCAAAAATTCCTGTGCCCCGTTGTGACGGATCGTGAATAGAAGCAAAGAGGTGAAGCGCATTGACAACAACACAAAGCTATCCTAAGCGCGGCGAAATCTATTATGTGAGTCCATCTTTTACAGAAACGACCACAGAAATTTGGTCAGGCAGACCGGCAATTATCGTATCGAATAATCAGAACAACAAATTCTCAAACAATGTCATGGTGGTGTATCTCACCACCAGGCCGAAGGGCAACTATCCCACGAATGTTCCTATCAACGCCACCGGAAAACCCAGCACGGCGTTATGCGATCAGGTCACAACAGTCGCCAAAGATCGGCTTGGTGAGAACTATCACGTTTGTTCGACAAAGGAAATGGAAAACGTGGATGCCGGAATCCGGGCGGCGTTCGGATTTGGCCTTGGTGCCGAAGCAGTATTAGATGAGACGAGTACGGGCAAATATGCCACAAGCAGCGATCAGGAGTTGTTGCGCATCCAAGCCGAGCGCGATGTCTACAAGCAGTTATATCAGGACCTCATGCAACAGTCCTTGAGTAGGATGTTCACTGCTACAAAGTGACGCACCAAAAAACGGGCGCGGTTTTCAGAAAGCGTCCGTTCTATATGCGGGTGTAGCGTAATGGAAGCGCAATCGGCTTTGACCCGATACGTGGCAGTTCAATTCTGCCCACCCGTTCCAGTCCTGCGTGTCGTGGCGACATTTGGGACTCCTTTCAAAATCGAGAAGTGCGAATGCGGTTGCGCACTGTTGGTCTTCTGCTTTCTACCAATCGGCCAGGTGAGGACCCCTGACCCGCCGCATTCTTGGCAGACAATCAACCACAAACAGCGGAAAGGAGTTTATGTTTCATGGAAAGGAGCTTTCACGATCTCCAGCAAAAACTTCTGGAAAACTTTGCATTGATACACACAGCATACGGCGCTGCGTTTCAGACCGACGCAGATAAAGACGAGCTGTGGAACACTTATCTGGAAAGTTTTCCGGAAAAGAAAAACCCGGT
>JAEIGA010001028.1_pt1 | contig 42124 bp, 69 predicted proteins | sample 9270691 | NCBI WGS metagenome assembly JAEIGA01 (sample SAMN17057246, study PRJNA624740) | gut metagenome | biome: biome; isolation source: fecal sample | host: Bos grunniens | place: China: Xizang | collected 2019 | reverse complement strand
TCGCTCTAGGCAAAGAAGCTATCGTTCGCAAAGAGCGTGGCAAATGGGTGGTTGTGGAAAACAACCGCAGAGTGGTTTATAAAGAACCATAACTGAACGAACATTCAATAATGTACCTTCCCGTAAACGGGCGGGAAGAAGAGTCAAACAGGACTAACAGTTGCAAATTCTGCAATAGTTAGTCCTTTTATTTTTAAAAGTGGGTGGAAAATGGCAACGGATGTAATAACTAAAGCCCCTGTCGTAAGAAACGATATGTATGGGCGGCTAGATATCTACTCGACATACGATGAGATCACAGAGGAAAACCTCGTTGCCGAGTTGAACTCTGCACTTGTGTATCATGTAAAGAATCTTCTGCAAGAGGAATTCCTGTATTGGTACACCCGTGGTGTTCAGCCTATCCTCAATCGCACAAAGGATGTTCGTGAGGACATTCTGAACATTGTGCAAGTGAATACGGCGGCTGAAGTGGTGGACTTCAAAAACGGGTATTTCCTCACACAGCCTTGTAGTTATACTTCCCGGCGCAAGGGAGTACAGACAAAACTGAAGAAACTGAACGAGTATCTGTACCGCTCCGGCAAACAGGATGTCGATAACAAGGTAGCGGATTGGTTTCACCGGGTTGGCAAGGGTGTTGGATATGTCGAACCAAACGAGGACGATGAAGTTCCGTTCAAGGCATATGCTCTTGATCCCCGCTCCGCATTTGCGGTGTATTCGCTCAGACCGGGCAACAAGTCCATTATGGGAGTCAACTTTGTCACGCAAGATGGTGTGGCGATGTTTGATGTGTTCACCGAGAAGATGGTGTACCACCTCAAGGGTGTTACAGTCGGCAAACTGATAACCACGGAGATGAACAAGGACTACATAGTTACGGCAACGGAACTGATAGGCGCAGAGCCAAATGTCCTTGGATACATCCCAATTATCGAATACCGCTACAACAGCGTGAACACTTCTGCGTTTGAGTTGGCGATCCCGCTTCTTGACGAGATAAGCAACCTCACATCGAACGCATGTGATGGTGTGGAACAGTTCATACAGAGTCTTGCAATCGCTGTGAACTGCGAGTTCCCGGAGAATACCACGCTAACTGATATCCGCAAGGCGGGCATGATTGCTCTGCGCAGTATCGGCGAAAACAAAGCTGACTTTAAGGTACTTTCTGAACAGCTTGACCAAACGCAGACGAAGACTCTGACCGATAGCCTGTACGATGAGGTTCTGCGTATCTGCGCAATGCCGAGTAGGAGCAACGGAAGTTCCACATACGATACCACGGGAGCGGCGGTACTCGCCAACTTTGGATGGTATCAAGCTGATGCGGCGGCTAGAAATACTGAGGATTTGTTCAAAGAATCCAACAGACAGTTTGACCGCATCATAGTTGATATTCTGAAGCGCAAGCACCTTCTTGATATAGACCTCAACGATTTTGAACTGAACTTTGTGCGCAATGAAACTGCAAATGTTCAGAGCAAAGCACAGGCATTTCAGACACTTATGGCGGCGGGTCTGCATCCCGAACTTGCGGCGGCTAAAAGCGGCATAAGCAACGATCCCGTCAAAGACATGAAGATGTCAGAGAAGTGGCTTGAAATGATTTGGGGCAACCCGGACAAGGTAGTACAAGCCGAACAGACCAACGGCGGTCAAGGTGAAGCAAAGATTGTCGAGAGTGATAACGACAATGGGGAGAATGATACGGGCGGCGCAGTATGACCCCAAAGCTGTCCATTCTTATCCCAACATATAATGTCGAACCTTACATCAAGCGAGGACTCGACAGCATACCTTGGGCAGACAATATAGAAGTAATCGCACGGGATGACGGGTCATCTGACAGGACAGTTGAAATTCTTCAACAGTATAAGGCAGACCATCCCAACTATGATTTCGCAGTTATATCTGTGAAGAGCGGTAGTGCGGCAAGCAACTACAATGCTCTGATGCAGATTGCAAAGGGCGAGTATGTTCAATATCTAGATTCAGACGATTACTTCTATACCGAGAAGTATAAGCAAATCATCGCACGAATGAATGGCGAAGATTGCATTTATACAAACATGGTAGTCAATTCCGGCGAAACATGGCAAGTCACCCCCGAAACAAGAGTAGGGTGGTGCGCCCCTTGGACAAGGGCGATGAGAAGAGAGTTTGTGAAAGATATCAAATTCCCGGAAGATCGCATTGCCGATTGCGATTGGTTCTTCAATCAAGAACTACTGAAGCGAAATCCTGTTTCGGTGTTCACAGGCATTGCGGCATACCATTACAACTTTCCTCGTGCGGGGAGTCTGATGGATTTAAAGACAAAGGGAATAATAAAGGAACGAGATTGAGATGGGCAGAGTACTCCGCTTAAAGAATGTGATATATTTCCCCAACTTCAACTGCGTTGGCGGGGTGGAAACATTTTGCTACGAAATGGGTCTGAAGTACGGGAAGGAATATGACATAACTGTTTTATATCGCAATGGCGATGCTGATATGATGAATCACATTGCCGAGGTGGCGAGGGTTATCAAATACCACCTAGGGGATAAAATCGTCTGCGATGTATTCATCTTTGGCTACGGGTGGGAAAAGGATCTGTTTGATAACCTCAAAGCAAAAGAAATCATACAGACCTTCCACGCAGACTATGTGTGCAGACATCTGCACCCCTGTGAAAATGGAAGGATAACCCGAAGATTTGGTGTAGCAGACAACACGACCAAGGGCATCCGGGAACACTACAAATGGGCAAAGGATATCGAAACTGTCTACAATCCGTACACAGTTAAGAAACCGAAAAAGGTTCTAAAGTTGGTATCCCCGACCCGCTTAACTGCGGAAAAAGGTTTTGACCGCATGGTCACCTTTGCAAATGCTCTTGATAAAGCGGGAATCCCGTTTCATTGGACGATATATACCGATAAACCGAGAGATTTCCCAAACAAATCTGTAGCTGTCATGCCGCACAGACTAGATGTATTGGACTTCATTGCTGATGCTGATTATCTCGTTCAGCTTTCAGATACGGAAGGGTATTCATACAGTATCGTTGAAGCACTTTCCGTAGGCACTCCCGTAATCTGCACAGCGTTCCCGGTTGCAGAGGAACAGGGCATTATCAATGGTAAGACAGGATTCATTCTGCCGATGAATATGAGCGAGATCCCGGTGGATGCGATATATAAGGGAGTCAAAAAGTTCAAAATCGAACCAAAAGAGAGCCATTATGAAGAAGTGCTTTCTCCGGGAAAAGCTGATATAGACGAAGAACTTAACCAAGATGTAAGCGTTACAGTTAAAAAGATATATATGGATTTGCAACTAGATAAGGTCATGGTTGCAAATGAGCAATTCATAACATCTCGCAGACGGGCAGAGCAACTTGAGAGTTTAGGACTTGTAACAATCGTGGAGTGAGCATATGGCAAGCATTCTGCCATTTGACGAATTAAATAGAATTGAAGACCAAATCCGGCAACGCTACGGCGAAGAGAAGCTGAAACCCGAAGATGCCGAAGACATCATAGATGAATTGCTCGACTTATTCCTACTCGCATATGCGATGGGGAACGAGGTCACAAACGAGAACCTTTCGTACAACTACGCACCCACTATGGATGAAGCAATAGAAGTTGTTAATGCAAAGGTGGCGGGAAAGACTTGGAGAGAGCGCACAGAGGATTACTTCGCAAACGGCGGCAATGTGGACGATATCATCCGCATCGTGGAAACGGAAACGCATCGTATAGCGAATACATCCGCTCTCAACACCGCAAAAAAGGCGGGCGCAACATCCAAGACATGGGTGACCATGCTTGATGATAAGGTGCGGGAAACCCACGATTACCTAGAAGGGATGTCCGTACCGATAGACGAAGATTTTTATACTTATGACGGGGATCATGCATCAGCACCGGGGTTGTTTGACCTAGCTGAAAACAATGTGAACTGTCGTTGCGAACTGATATTTAACTGATAGGGGTGAGGAAATGGCATGGAGTGCAAATGGTCAGAATCTGACCATGACAGTAAAAGACTTTGGAGTCGAAGTACCTTACTCCGTTGATGTAGGTGTAGACCTTGGCGCAAACGATACGCTGAAGTTCACCTTTAAAAAAGCGGTGGGTGATGAAGCCGAAGACCTTATTGTCAAAGAGTTCACCGGGATCACGGATAACCAAGTGATGCTTGTATTCACCGAAGCCGAGTCTGAACTGTTGCCGATAGGCACATATGTTTACCGCCTTGATTGGTATCAGTCGGGATCATTTATGAACTGTATCGTAGAGGTCGGAACACTAAAGGTGGTGCGGAAAGTGTGAATGTCAAAATCACTCCCGCAAAAGTGTCGGTCAGCATTAACCCGCCGACCGCCGGGGTCAAAATTGGCACACCCGTAGTCAAAGAATATGTGGATCGACCCGCATATGAAGGGACATATGAAGTGACTCCATCTGCGGAAACGCAGATACTCAGCACAAACCAACTCCGCATGACAGACAATGTCACTATCAATCCCATCCCTAGCAATTATGGACTTATTACATGGGATGGTTCAACGATAACTGTTTCCTAAAGGAGAAAAGACATGGCAAATCCAAGCGTAGTTATAAATTCGGTAACCTATGCTTCATGCCCGGAAGTGGATATCCCTAAGAGCGGTGGCGGCACAGCCAAGTTCTACTACACAGGCGATGTCAATGTAACCGCCGCAGACCTTCTTACCGGGAAGAGTGCGTTTGGCGCATCGGGGTCAGTTGACGGAAGCATGGCAAACAATGGTGCTACAGGCGGTAGCATCAGCACAAAAGCGGGAACAGTTACCATCCCCGCCGGATACACAACGGGCGGTACTGTCAGCATCAGTTCCACGGAACAGGCAAAGATCATTGCATCCAATATCAAGAGTGGAGTGACCATTCTTGGACAGGCGGGTTCGTTGGCACTCCCGACAATTTCTCAAGACAGCACGACAAAGATTCTGAGCATCTCATAAGGGGGTGTCTGTATGGCACAGAACATTACCCTTTTGGGGGCGAGTTATAGTGCAGTACCCGCTGTGATGTTGCCCAAAACGGGCGGTGGAACGGCACGATTTGACGATGCTACTGTCACGACAGCCACGGCATCAGATGTTGCAAGCGGAAAGGTTTTCCTAGCTTCCAACGGCACAGTCACCACGGGAACGGCAAGTGGCGGTGGTGGTACTGATAGGCTTGTGCTTCTTCAGACTACGGCAATAGGTTCGTTAAGCACATCTTCGACATCGGCGGCAGACACGGGCAAAACAGTTTCGCTTGCATCAACAACGGGATGGCAAAATTACGACCTTTTGGTTGTGGATATCAGCGTAGACACTACAACTAACGGCAGACACACCTCAACAGTTTCCCTTGTGCTTCTCACGGGAACTAGCAATGTAAGCACGAAAAACACATACACAGTTGGTTCAAACAAGTGGAACTCCAAACTTGGTTCAACGGGTACGGCTTCGACACGACAGTCTACAACGGCATATGGTGTGTACATCAATGGTGCATCCGTATCAAGCAACACGCTGACCTTAACAGTTTATTATCGCTATAACAGTAACAGTACGGGAACTCTGAACGGAACTTATACGGCGAGAGTGTATGGCATCAAACTGATAGATTTGATAAGCGGGTAAGGTGGTGAGAGAATGTGCAGATTGAGTTGACATGGCAGACTCTACTCACAGCGGCGGCTATTGTTGGCGCATTTGTGGCTCTAGTCAGCTACCTAAGAAAACTGTTTGGATGGTTTGAAAGACAGGAATTGCAAGACAAATCAATTAAAGAGATTCAGAAGGAACAATTTGTTCTGACTAACGGCATCCTAGCTTGCCTTAAAGGGCTAGTTGAACTTGGATGCGATGGTGCGGTGAAGGAACAAGTGTCCAAAATCGAACAGCACCTAAATGAACGGGCGCACAATCAGAAATAAGGAGATGAGAAAATGCTGTTACCCGATAAAGTCTATGACATTCTGAAATGGATAGTAATGATAGTCATTCCGGCTCTGACCACGGCATATGTGGGGCTTGCGGCGATATGGGGATTCCCGTATGCAGAGGAAGTCGCTAAGACATCTGCTGTGATCTGCACTCTGCTTGGTGCGCTTCTTGGCATCAGCACGGCACAGTACAACAAAGAGAATAAGTAAGCAATTACTTAATATACATCGACAGGGAAGTCGTAAATCGCATTGGGGTCAAGACAAGACCTAAAAACGGAAAATACAGACAGGGAAGTCTATAAAACGCAAGGAGAAAACATGAGAATAGACACCGCAAAAATCGAAAACTACGCAGAGATGTCCGTAGAGGACAAAATCAAAGCACTTGAAGAGTATGAGATTGAGATCCCGACTCCCAAAGAATCTGAGGAAGTCACGAAGTTGAAGACCGCTCTGTCTAAGGCGAACTCTGATGCCGCTGATTGGAAGCGACAGTTCCGTGAAAAGCAGACGGAACAGGAGAGAGCCGAAGCGGAACGCAAAGAGCGTGAGCAAGCGGTCGAGGAAGAACTACGGATGCTCCGTAGGGATAAGACAGTAGCGGGGTATGTGAACTCATGTCTTGCTCTTGGCTATGACAAAGACCTCGCAAATCGTGCGGCAGAAGCAATGGCTGACGGAAATGCCGCTGAAATAATGAATTGTCAGCAAGAATTTTTGGCGGCGAAACAGAAGGAACTTGAAGCACTTGCGCTGAACAAACAGCCGAGTCTTTCTGTTGGTGCACCGCCCACTTCGCAATCCGCAGAGAAGTCTGCGCAGAATGAACTGCGTAGGGCTATGGGATTGCCACCTATCTAATAAACTAATAAGGAGAAAAAAACTATGGCAACAACTGTAAATCCCGCTATAGGAAATAGCATTGGTCTTGCTTCTCAGTATGTACCTCTTCTTGATGAAATCTACAAAGCTGAGTCAAAGACTGCACTTCTCGACACAGTACAGGATCGTGTCAGATGGTCGCCGGAATACCACACCTTCTACCTCTTTGAAACCGACATGGGCGGTCTTGCCGACTATAGCCGCAACGGCGGTTTTGTCCGTGGCGATGTCACCGCTTCTTGGAGAGGATATACTCCGCAATGGGATCGTGGCAGACAGTTCCTCGTTGACCGCCTTGACAATGCTGAGAGCATGGGTCTTGCATTCGGCACTCTCGCCGGAGAATTCATCCGCACCAAGGTCGTTCCCGAAACTGATGCTCTCCGTTTCGCTCAGTATGCTCAGAATGCCGCATCTGCAAACAAGGATGCTGAATCCCTTGCCAATGCCGCCGCAGTCATCGCCTCTATAGACGATGCTACCGCCGCACTTGACGATGCCGAAGTTCCGTACGAAGGTCGTATCCTGTTCGTCAATCCCACCATCTACAAACTGTTCAAGAGCGGCATCACCCGCTACACCATGAACGGCGAGAATGGCATTGACTACAACATCGAAATGTACAATGACATGAGAGTCGTTACTGTTCCTTCCGGCAGATTCAACACCGAGATCACTCTCGCAGAGGCAGACAGCCATGACGATGCGGGTGGATTTACCGCTACGGGTTCTACCATCAACTACATGATCATTCACCCGACTGCAATCATGCAAGTGAATCAGTTTGAAGAGCCTCGCATCTTCAGCCCCGCTGTTGTACAGGAAGCACAGGCTTGGATGTTTGACTTCCGTCAGTACCACGGCGCATGGGTCAAGAATCAGAAGAAGAACGGCATCTATGTTTCTGCCGCTTCTTTCCCGTCTGCTTGATTTAAACCTTAACAGGGGAGCGGCACTCCCGCTCCCCATACTCCTAAAGGAGCGATAATATGACAGAAGCACAGAAGTTAACAACTTTAGGGGTTCTGCTTGATGATGGTAGCGGTTATATGCCGAGCGAGGAAACGCTGAAGACTTACCTATCATTATCGGGCAATGAAATCCTCGCATGGATGTATCACCTTGTGGGCAATGTTCCCGCTGATGTGACGGAAGTTCCCGCCAAGTATGAAGGGGTTCAGATATATGCCGTAGTTGCAGGATGGACTCATGCGGGTGCTGAAGGTCAAAGCGTGTCTATAGAAAACGGAGTGCATCGTCACTTTGAGTATACCGATATGCTCGACTATATCCACAATAATGTTTTGCCGTTTGTGCGTGTTGGGGCGGTGAGTTCTAGTTGAGGACACTCAAAAGGAACAGGCGACCCGTGGCATATGCCACCTATAGCGGCATGACGGAACTTGTGGACGATGATGGCAACTACACAGGCGAATACAAGATAGGGTACACCACTCCCATTAAGACAAAGATGAATGTGTCCGGCGGTCGTGGACAAGCTGACATTGCGCTGTTTGGGCTGACCGATTCTTTCTCAAGAACGGCGACTACCGAAGACCTTGAAACTCCGTTTGATACCGAAACTGTGTTTTGGGTTGAAGCTGATCCCGATACTGAACCGCATGACTACAGAGTGGTTGCCGTGTCGAGGACTATCAACCAAGTTGTGATAGCACTTGCCGAGGTCGAAAAGACCAAGACTCCCACCTCGCCATGAAAAAGGTCTACAACATAGATTTATCTTCAGCGGGTATCAAAGAGTTAACACAAGGTCTGAAAGACTACGAAAAGTGGTTGAGGGAAAAGTCCACGGAACTTTGCAAGCGGCTTGCTGATATGGGCGCAGTTAAAGCATCCTTGGAGTTTTCCCGTGCCATCTATACAGGCGATGAGGATCACGAGATAATCGTTGAAGCGGTAGATGGCGGGTATAAGGTCAAAGCTGTCGGCGAAACTGTATTGTTCGTGGAGTTTGGCACGGGTCTTATAGGTTATGGTCACCCCGAATCGCATGGTATGCAACCGGGAACTTATCCCGGCAAAGGGCATTGGGATGATCCCGAAGGTTGGTGGTTGCCCCGTGATAAGAACGGCGGTCATTCACAGCACACCTACGGCAACCCGCCGAATATGCCAATGTACAACACAGTTAAGGAACTTGAGTTGGAACTTGAGCGAGTGGTAAGAGAGGTATTTGAACTATGATAGACATAGAAAACATAATATATTCCCCGATTGCTACTGCGCTCCGGGCGCAATTTAGCGGCATTTATGTAACAAGTGAACCCGCTCCCGTACCGAGTCAATCGTTAGCGGTGAGCATCGTTCAACAGGATAATTACTCATCTGCAAGGAAACAGGACAATACGCTTACCGAGCGGTTTGCTACTGTGATGTTTCAGATAGATGTGTATTGTAATTTAACTTCCGGGAAAAAGAGCAAGTGCAAGGAAGTAATGAGGTTTATTGACAACATGATGTTCAAGCAAAATTTCATGCGCATTGCACTTACTCCCATCCCAATGGAAGACAACGGGTACTATCGGTTGACCGCCCGTTATCGTGCGGAAACTGATGGCACAACAATGTATAGAATATAATTTAAAATAGGTAAGGAGAACAAGGCATATGGCAATGAATACTTATATGACCTTTTTGATGAAGTCTACTGATGGTAGTGCCTATACCGATCTTGTGCCGATTAAGGACTATCCCGACTTCATGAACGAGGTCAACACCATTGATGTGACCAACCTTCAGAACTCCATGCACACCTACATCATGGGTCTGCTTGATACGGGCGGGGATATGGCATTCACGGCAAACTACACCGCAACTGACTATCAGACTGTCAAAGCCCTTGACGATGGTGCGGAACACTACCTCGCCATTTGGTTTGGTGGCACAAACAACAACGGCACTATCACTCCCAATGGAGTGGACGGCAAGTGGTCTTTCAAGGGCATGGTCAAGGTCGGTTTGGTCGGCAAGGGTGTCGATGAAGCCCGTGAGATGACTATCCATGTCGTGCCTAGCACCGACATGACCTTCTCTGTCGGCACATCTGCATAATTTCGATACTCGCATCATTGATAAGGAGATAGAGTATGGCAAAACAAATCAGCTTTGAGTATGAGAAAAAACAGTATACGCTTGAATACACGCTGAGAACGGCAAGCAGAGCAAACGAGGACGGATTCGTCCTTGACGAGATGGGCGAGAAGCCCGCTCTGATGATCCCGAAACTTGTGTATTGGGCTTTCGTCAGACACCACAAGGGAATAACCAAACAGCAGACTGAAACCATCTACGAATGGATTCGTGACAAAACGGGGTTCATTACGGCACTTGCCGAGATGTATGCCGAAGCTGTCAATGCCCTTATTGATGATGACGAGGAAGAAAAGGGAAACGCAAATTGGACTCTGAGTTAAGCGACACTTCAGAGTCTAGGTACGGGGGAGCAAGCGGCAAGACCGCCGCTCCCCCTTTGTCGCTAAAAGCCGTTTTTGAAGAAGCATGTCCGCATTATATGTCTTATGGCATGACTTATGAACAGTTTTGGGATGGCGATGTATGCGCCCACAAAGCGTATCGAAAAGCACAGCGGTTACGGATAATTGAAAACAATACGAATGCGTGGATTCAAGGTCTGTACTTCTATGAAGCGTTGCTTGATGTGGGGCAATACACCAAGGCTTTCAGCAAGTCAAAGCCAAGACCCTACCGAGATGCTCCTATTGATCTGTTTGAGAAGGAACGCAGAGAGCGTGAAGAGCGGGAACAGCGGGAGCGGTATAAAAAAATGCGGGATAAAGTGGAATCTTTTGCAAAAGCATACAATAAAAAACGGCATGAATCTAAAATGAAAGAGGGGGTGGATGACAATGCCGGATGTATCTCTTAGTGGGATAGAGTTTACCATTAAGGGTAATGCCGACAGTGCATCTAGCTCTGTAGCGCAACTGACAAGCCAACTAAATAAATTGAAAGCGGCACTTTCCTCGACAAGCGGTGTTCAATCAATGTCTAAAGGCATAAAGCAAGTTGGCGATGAGGCAAAAAAGCAATCTGCGCATACAAATAAATTTTTCTCATCCATTCTAAGAATAGCGGGATATCGCATGATTCGTGGTGCTTTAAAAGCAATTACATCTGCGTTTTCTGAGGGATTAAAAAACGCATATCAGTTCAGTAAAGCAATGAATAATGCGGGTGGGCTTGCTCATGCGCTTGACAGCATATCAACGGCAAGCCTACAGATGAAAAATCAGATGGGTGCGGCATTTGGTGGATTGATAACCGCAATCTATCCCATTGCTGTTCAAATTATCCATATTGTTAATGCAGTAGCGGCGGCAATAACTCGACTAATTGCTATTCTTGGTGGTAAAAGTACTTGGCTCAGAGCAAAAGAAAATTGGACAGAATGGGGCGAAGCGGCAAGCGGTGCGGGTGGTGCGGCTAAAGAAGCACTTAAATATCTTGCCCCGTTTGATGAACTAAACCGACTCCCAGATGAAAACAAAGGCGGCGGTGGTGGCGGCGGTGACTTGCCCGACTATTCTAGTATGTTTGAAGAAGTATCTACCGATGTTGGAGCGGGATTACTAGACTCTATTACCGAAGCGTTTGGGAAACTGCGAGATTGGTTTCTCGGCAAGGATTGGCAAGATATAGGTAGCCAAGCGTGGGAAACATTAAAAACTCTCTTTGCCGATGAAGGAAAAGCGACCGAACTTGTAAACACGCTCTTCTCTACCCTTGGCGCACAGTTTGGCGCAATGGCGGGATTTGCATGGGGATTTTTGAAGGATGCCGTTTCTGACATATTCCACACATTCAAACAGAACATCCAAGATTATAACGGCAATGACAAGATAGACATAAGCGATATACTCCATGCCGCTTGGAATACAACAAGCATAGGACTCAGATGGATAGAGGACAATGTTCTTGTGCCGTTTATGAGTTCCTTCAAACAGGCGGCATTTGGGTGGGAGCCGTCTGAAGACCCGGTTACATTGTCTGATTGGCTTGATAAGCTGTTTGACCCTATCACTTGGGAAAAGGCAAAACAATGGGTTATAGACCATATATGGCAACCTCTTGTGGATGCTGTGCGTGAGGTGTTTTCGGGTGAGGGATTGCTAGGTGGCATATCTCTCTTTGGAGATGGCACGGGTACGGCAGAGTTTGATGTTAAAGCCACACTTACGGAATTGGTGGACAAAATCCCATCTGCCCAAAAAGCAATTGATGCAGTCGCTAACTTTACTAAACGCACTCTAAGCGGGAGCATGGAATGGAACAGCGGAACGGGTAAAGGACGAATCTTCGATTCTGTTGCTAGGTTCACGACCCGCACCTTTGGTGACTATATGGCTTGGAACAGCGGTAAGGGCAAGGGGAGAATTTTCAGCGCAGTTGCCAATTTCACATCACGCACCTTTGGTGACTATATGTCATGGAATAGCGGCAAGGGCAAGGGAAGAATTTTCAGCGCAGTCGCTAATTTTACGACACGCACCTTTGGAGAAAAGATGGCTTGGAACAACGGCAAAGGACCGGGGCGCATCTTTGGTGCAGTTGCTAACTTTATCAAAGGAACGCAAGGATATTCAAACGACAATGCTCCATCATCAAATGCATATGCTTCATTCTTTTCCGGCTATCAAGGATACGAAACACGCTATGCCCCATCACTATACGCATATGCCGCTCTGTTTGACCCGTATTGGGCAAACGGAACACCTACAATGTCTGTGTATGTGTCGGCAACATCGGCGGGCGGTCATAGCGGTTTATATGGTACATTTGCTACAGGCGGTGCTTATTATAGCCACAAGTGGCATGATATACCACAGTATGCAAGTGGCACATCAAATGCTCACGGATCGCTGTTCATAGCCGGAGAGGCGGGTGCTGAACTTGTAGGACACATCGGTGGACGGACAGAGGTTCTTAACCAAAGTCAAATTGCTTCAACCATGTATGCCGCAGTTCGTAGTGCAATGGGCGGTGCGACATCTTCAAGCGGTATGACTGAAGAAGAACTGTACCGCACATTCCTCAGAGCATTGAACGATGCTGACAATGACAGACCCATCGAACTTGATGGCAATACTCTGTACCACAGCATGGTCAATAGGAACAGAGCAAATACCCGCTTGACGGGTGTGAATGCTCTAGCATGATTGGGGGGATATAGATGTCTGTAAGTATCAATACATTAGACACAGCAAGTCAATGGATGGTGGGGTCTTCGCACATTTACATCCCCTCGACCCCTTGTAAGGTAGAACACAGCAATGTGGTAGGTGCAGACTCGGGCAGAGATGAAAGCGGACTCATGCATATTGATTGGGTGGCACGGGATAAGAGGAAAGTGTTTCTCCACTACAATGCCATGTCCGCAAGTGAACTGACCACGATGCTGAATCTCTTGCAAGGTGAGGAATTCTCGTTCAAGTTCCTTGACCACGGAACGGTGCAAACGATGGATGCATACTGTGGTGAGTGCAACTATCAGTTCTATACGAACAGTTCCTTGTATACGGAATCAATCTATACGGATGTAGAATTCCATGTCATAGAGATGTGAGGTGCATATGGCACTAAACAAAATCCTTTTATCAGATAATGTAACCGAACTTGCGAATGTTAAAAGCGTAGTCTTCAAGGAGTCGGTCAATGCGGGGGAGTGCATCCATCCCGGAACGGTTGGTTCTGCATCCATTGAGGTAGAGGTATACGGTTCTCAATCAACAGCTGTATCTGCCGGAGATGTTGTTTATTACTATCAGATTGATAAGAACAACACACAGACGCTGATAGGGCAATTCATCTGCGAACCCGTGATTGCTACCAAGACTAGCTATAAGTTTGTCGCACATGACAATGCGATAAAACTTGATGCTGATTTTTCGCAATGGTTGCGAGCAAATCAAGGCAACTTTCAGATGACGATATACTCCCTTGTGTCTGCCGCTTGTACTGTAGCGGGGGTGACGCTTGGGAGTACATCGTGGAATCTCTCTACGGAGAATGTGCAAGCATTCTATGCTGACGGACTCACTTGCCGAGATATCCTTTCCTATGCGGCTGAACTTGGTTGTTGCTTTGTCCGTTGTCATTCAGACGGGGAAGTGTATTTTGATTGGTTCTCCACGGTGTCCAACACGATAGCACCAACAGTTGGAACGAATCAGTACGCATACAAGCAAGATGGCTTGACCTATGCGAATTACACTACCGCAACGCTAGATTGTGTAGTGGTTCACCAAAGCGGGAACGATGATACCACATATATATACCCAACGGGTGTAACGAGTGGCAACACCATCCATATCCAAGACAATCTTCTGCTGACAGATGCAGATGCCACTCTCTATAACACCGTGGCGCAGAATGTCTATACAATAATGTCTGCCCTTGGCACTTACAGACCGATGTCTGCGGAGTTATTCATCCGTGAAAATCCGTTCAGAGCGGGTGATGTGGTCAGCGTGACGGATATTCAGAGTGTGTCGTTCTCTGCGCCCATTACAAGCATGACCGTCACATCTGCTTCTGCCACACTTGAGAGTGCCGGAAGAGAGCAATACGAAGAAGAAGTCAATACAAAAAGGTCTGTCACGCAATTGGCATCATCCGTTAGGATCGTTAACACGCTTGCGACCACAGCGGGAGAAGTGGCAAGGCAAGCCGCTGAAGACGCAGAGCAAAACGGACTTAACATAACCGAAATAAGAGAAACATATGCATCTGAAGTAGAACTTACCGCCGCACTCAATCAAATTGATGTTGTTAGAACAACCGTTGCTGACCTAACAGACCAATACGGTGCAATTGTTGAGGAAAATGCAGTTATTAATCAGAACATATCCTCTATACAACAGACAGCAGATGACTTAACCCTTAATTTCACTACATTGAGCGAGAACCTCAACAATGTAGACGGTGAACTTGATGCGTATAGTTCATGGATACAAGCAGACTCTGACGGTCTAACTCTTGGCAATTCAGCTTCAAATATACAACTTGAGATAACTAATGATGGTATTGCTATTATAGTGGACGGTCAACAGTCTACTTATTGGAATGTAGAAGCACAACAGACTCCGCAGACTCTTATTATCCCGGAGGGTGGAAGTTTTACATTGGGTAATTTTCGCTTTGCTCCCCGTGCTTCGGGAAACCTCTCATTGGTAAAGGTGTAATGTATGGCAACTTCTAAACTATATTGGAACGGATCAGCGTGGAGTACATCTGCAACATATTGGGTTAACGATGACTCCACGGCAAGTCTTGGATTCGGTGTTATATCAAGGATTCAGATAATCGCTTACGATGATGCCACGATAATGCTCAAGGCATCTCTGAATCCGTCTGTATCTGATGTTTCGTATTCCCTTTCCGGCACAAGGATGATAACATCGGGCGGTTCTTCTCTGCTGACGCTGAACGACAGCAATAGGAATCCGTCTGCGGTTGATGTGACGAGCAAGACATCCTTTTCCTATAGTGGAAATGTCAGCGTGTACCGCATGGCGGGTGGTGTTACCTATGGTAATGCGTCCAACATCAGCGGTTCTACCACTATCACATCTCCGTTCTATACGCTGACCTACAACGCTAACGGTGGGAGTGGTGCGCCCTCTGCGGCGACCGTCTGCAAAGGTGTTGCTTATGCTCTGTCTACCACAAAACCGACACGGACGGGATACAGTTTTCAAGGATGGGCGACATCTTCTTCTGCTACCACAGCGTCCTATGCGGCGGGTGCGGCGGTCAACTTTTCTGCAAACACAACTCTCTATGCGGTATGGAAAGCGGAACTAACCACTATCTCTGCGTCCAACGGAACGATTGGAACTGCTCTGACGATTACGCTTACACAGCAAGGTTCGTCCTATTCCTATAAGCACGATGTCAAGTGGACTATCAACGGCACTACGCAGACGATAGTCAGCGACAAGACGGGTTCTTCTGCCACGATAACGCAGTCATGGACTCCCGCCATTGCCACGATTGTGCCTCTGTATGCCGACAGAAAATCATATCCATGCACTCTGACTGTCGTAACGAAAACAAGTAGCGGAACGACATTAGGTTCAAAGACAGCTTCAATTACTCTCGCAGTACCGACTTCATGCGCCCCAACTCTGTCCGGCTCAGTTTCGCCGACAAACAAACCATCATCGTTCTCAAACTATGTCAGCGGAAAAAGCAAAGCATACTTCAACTACACGGCTACTCCGCAGTATTCCGCTACGATAGTATCGTGGAAGTATGTAGTCAACGGTGCGACCACTACCGTCACGGATTCGTCTACTACCAAGACATACACCTCTGCTTCTGCGGTTACGGCATCTCCCGTAAAGGTCATTGTGACGGACAGCAGAGGACTGTCTGCAACGGCACAGACTTCTATTACCGTATCGGCTTACTCCGCTCCGTCTGTTACATCTCCCGTTCTGACGAGGGCATTGCCTGACGGAACTGTAGACGGTCAAGGCGAGTATCTCAAGGTCACGGGTACTGTTGCCATCAAGGATTTGAGCAACACCAACACCAAGACATGGGCGGTTAAGTACAAACTCCAATCTGCAAGCACATGGACTGCGGCATCAAGCGGAACACTCTCTTCCTATAGCACATCGTTCTCCTATCTCTCGTCCTCTGCAATACTGAGTCAGTCAAGCACCTATGATGTGCGTCTTGAGATTACCGACTACTACGGCACTACTATCGTTCAGCAGACGGTATCGACTGCGGCGGCAATCATCGACTTTAAGGCAGACGGCAAGGGTGTTGCTTTTGGTAAGGTATCTGAGGTATCCAATGCTGTTGAGATTGCTTCTGATTGGGATCTGATACACAACGGAGTGAGCCTTCTTGACAAGGTGTCCAAGAGCGGCGATACCATGACGGGCGAACTTGAAGTCCTTGGTGCGCAAATTCATCCACGAAGCACAAATGTGACTTCTGGTACAACTGTTGCCTCAAATGCTAATGGTAACAGCGACATAAGATTTAAGGATTCGGCAGACAACACTATTGCGTATGTCACTCCGAGGTTTGAAACTGACGGAACACAAAAACTTCGCATAGCAACGACAAGAGATGTAAATGGGTCGACAATATCTAGTGTCGTTGACCTTGGCATTGATTCAAATGGAGTGAGGTCTGTTTATCTAGGAAGTTCTGCTTCCGCATGGCGAACCGCACTTGGATTATCCTACGCTAAAAATGCCACAGTTACGCTGAGTGACCTTGCCGTAAATGGGTATGTAACGAACAGTACCGCACGAATCTATATAGGCATCCCCGTTCCCAAATCTATGGAGAACATCTCGACAGTTACAGTAACAGCTATGACGGGAGCATTGCGTGGCGGTAGTGGTGCTATAGACAGCACGGGAACAAGTACCGATTTGTATTCAAACTATACTGTGACAGCGGTTAAATCGACCGACAATATGATTCGTGTGTACATTCTTAAATCAAGTGCATTCAGTAATGTTACAAACAATTCTCCCGTGTCTTTTGCGGGTTCAATCTCCCTTAAATTCACATAAGGAGCATCACGATGGTAAGAAACATTTATGAAGTCTATGCTAAAGTTGTAGATGCCAATGGTAGCTATAACACGCTTAAAGACTACCCAAAAGTGTTCGATAGCAAAAACTACGATAATGATATAGCAAAAACTTTGCAGAGAGCCAAAGGCGCATATTGGGAGTGCCTTGGCGCAATGGCAAAGGTGGATACCCGTCAGATTCAGCTTGCTATGATAATTGATGTCAACAGCGGTATTCAGCTTGAAATGACCAAAATGGGCAACTTTGCAGATAATAGCGGGGAAGAGGAAGAAGAATGACATTACACGATCCTCTTCCTGTTCCCGAAGATGATGAGGATGACCGCTTATATTGCGGTCTTCTCACCGAGGACGATTGACCATGCATGATAAAGATGAACTTGCCGAGGTACTAAAACTACTTCGGCAAGCTGTCAATCTGCTGATGCAGTATATCTTGAAGGGTGATTCTAATGATAGATAAGCGCATTGTTATCGCATACGCAAAAAGCCAAATAGGCTACCACGAAAAAGCGACCAATAACCAATTGGACGATTTCTATGCGAACAGCGGTAATCACAATTGGAATAAGTTTGCACGGGATCTTGATAAAATCGAAGGATTCTACAACGGGAAAAAGAACATAGGTGACCAAGGGCATTGGTGCGACATTTTTGTTGATGCCTGTTTTGTAGCTTGCTACACCGCTCCCGTTGCTATGCAACTTCTATGTCAGCCGCCCCGTTCTGCCGGAGCGGGATGTCAGTATTCTGCCGCATATTTTGAACAGCAAGGGAGATTTTTTGTGTCCAACCCGCAGACGGGTGACCAAATCTTCTTTGACTATGGCGGCGGCATTAATCACACGGGGATTGTGGTCGAAGTAGGCAATGGCTATGTCAAAACTGTAGAAGGGAACAGCGATGACCAAGTGCAAGAATGCACCTATCAGCTTAATGCCAATTTCATAGCCGGATACGGAAGACCGAATTGGGATATTGGCGGCGACTCTGAACCCTTTGATCCCGATGAACCTATACCCGAACCACAAGAAGACACTTGCGAGGTCACTACTACGCTCCCGGTCATTCGCTATGGCGATGAGTCTGCGTGGGTAAAGGCTATGCAAGCACTTCTTATCGGGAAGGGGTTCTCTTGCGGATGGTATGGTGCTGATGGAGAATATGGCACTCAAACAAAAATAGGTTTGTACGAATTCCGCAAGGCAAATGGTCTGCCCACGGATGATGTCATCTGCGATGGTGAATGTTGGAGTCTGCTTCTGAAATGCAGTTGAAAAATGGTAGCAAAAGTGGTAGTAATATTTTGTGTTTGCCCACATAAAATCTGTGATTTTAAGCCATTATTCTGTTACTACCCTTTTTGCTACCACCGAAATCCAACTTACCGAAAAAGTTGCAGAAAATAATAAAAAGAGCCAAAAACTTTCGTTTTCAGCCCTTAAAAAGTGAGAAAATTTTGGAGCGGATGATGGGAGTCGAACCCATACCCGCCTCTCAAAACGCTTGCGGCGCAACGGATTGCGGATTCGGTTGCATTTTTGGAAGGTAAAATGCTACCATCTTTTTGACATCTTTGTCAGCATCCTGTGCGGCAAGGTGCATATAGACCTTGTTCACAGTATCGAAGTTTGCGTAGCCGCCTTCACGCTGAATCGTCATGATGTCCATGCCTAGATGCCACGCAAGTGACACATAGCTGTGGCGCAGACCATGCACACCTATCTCCGGCAGACCGACATCCCGGCAGATGCGGTTGACTTGAACATAGGCTGTGTTTGGCTTGGTGGTCACTATTACCCCCGTCCTATCCCGGAGCAATTCGGTAAGGCGGGGGATTACTATATGTACTGTGCGCTGTGAGGTTGCGTTCTTATTTGTTTCCTTGGTCACGAACTGACCCTTGTCGTTGTAGACCGATGCGCCACGGACATAAATCAGACCTTTGTCTACATCTATATCCGCATCAGTCAGATGAAGCAACTCAGACCTACGCAATCCGTTCAGAGCGAGGAGTGCGGCGATCTCGCAGTCATCCCCGTGAACCGCTTTGAGGAAGGTTTCTATCTGTTCGTAGTCGAGCCAAGGTCTTTCTGCCTTGGGTATCTTCGGCAGATTGACTTGCGGGATGTCGTAATTTGTGTGGCGCAGAGCGGCTGTGACTAGCCGCCATGCGTTTGAAAGGGTCTTCGGTTTGACATGCCTAGCTTCCTCGTTGACCATCTTCTGAAAATTGATGCGGGTGATATCCGTTTTCATGTAATCAGCGAAGCGGGTTTTCCGCATAGACTTATATGCCTTAATCGTGGACGGGGAGAGAACCTTATCCACATCAGATAAATAGTTATCAATGACCTTACCGAGAGAACCTCTTGGTGAGGTCTTTTTTATTTCTATCTGTTCTGTCTTGGCGGCACGGGCTTTGGCATAGTATTCATCCTCGCTGTTGGCAGAGATGAACACACGATCCTCGCCGACCATTATCTGCGCAACGAACTTGTTACCCTTCTTCCGGGGAACAGGCACTCGCACATCGGTAGCTTCTTTTATCTGCTTATGACCGCACCAATTGCAGTAGATGGAGTTGTCTGCGATTGCCCGCTTACATTTCTTGCATTTCATAAGTACCTCTCCACGGATGTAATCGGTAGCCCGTTATAGAAGTCATCATTGCGGATGTGGTTCAGTTCGTGGTCTAAGTCGTTTTTGCGTTGCAGATAACTGCGGCGGGGGTCTAGGTAGATTGAAAATGTTCCGTCTGAGTTAGGACGGATGTAGGCATAAATCTTAGGTGGCATAGTTCTAAAGTAAATAAAGTAGTCTGTTCCTTCAATCAATCTCATTCTCTTCTAGTCGTTTTCCTCTTTCTCTTTCTCTATTTGCGCAATTAAAGCATAGACGGAAGACACAGGAATATCCTTCGCCGAGTTAAGCAATATGCGGAGATCAGTTCGCTCCCGGATAAGTTCACGCAATGCGGTTGTTTCATCGTCTTGCTGAATCGGGATGAACAGATTGTCCTTGCTGAGTTCCAAGCCGAGGTACTGAGCGATAGTTGCTATGTTCTTGTCTGACGGGATGTTGATGTTCTTGCGCCAATTTGAAAATACCGCACTTGATATCCCGCAATCGGCATAGAATTTCGCTTTGCTTATCCCTTTGTTTGCCAATTCCCGTTCGATAATGCGCACAAGTTCGTTGCCATCCATGCTCTTTAATCCCCCTTTTCAAGCACTATTTAAAAAAGATTAAGAATCACTTAATATTTTTCTTGACATCTATGCGCACTTGATGTATAGTTCTTTATGTCAATAAAAATGTAAAGTGACAACAACAAATCCAACCCCCATTGAGAGCGGGTCTTTGACGATATTAAGCTAGTGTGGCAACTAAAATAATATCATCAATGTAACTGAATTGTCAACACTTTTCTTAGTGGGGGTTTGGAAAAATCAAGTGACAGAAAGGGGAGATTTCCAACACTAGTATTGTACCACCTCGCCTGTCCAATAAAACGGACAGTTAACCCCATTTTAAGAAAGGAAAAACGGACATGCCGAAATCGAAACTAGCTGATGTCATATCAGCGAAACGAAGGGAAGCACCGCCGATAGATTGGCTGTGGGCGGCGATCCTAGAGCGCAAGATGGTTCTTGGCTTCGACCTCAAGCAGATGGCAGAGATTGCCGGAGTCAGCTATGAAACCATGCGCCGTATGATAACCAAATCCCCTTGGGAGTGGAGTGCGGATGCAAGGACGAGAGTCTGCAAAGAGTTAGGACTCAGACCGATACAGACTGTTCAGCCCGCCCCGGATGAAATGTGGGGGTTGCGTGTATGAAGTATGTAGTCTGCGCCGCCCCGATGCTTTTCGGGATTGAAGTTCTGTCGTGGATATGCCTAGCGGCGATTGCCTTACTTGGCATACTCGACCTCGCAGTAAAGATAGACGAGGAGAAAAACGGCAGATGGTGATCTTAGCGGATGGTTCAAGGGAAACCATTAACCGCACCTACTTGGCAGAGAGGTACTCCCATCATCAGCCCGCCCCGGATGAAGTCACGCAGAGGTACATAGACATTGCGTGTGCGATTATCGAACAGGCGGTAGAGGATTGGAAGTACCTCAAAACCAAGGGTGTTGGTGCGACTCTCTATCTTACGCAGATGATATACCGGGCAGAGTTAGTTGACTTCTTCAACAGCCCGCTTTTTGAAATGTATCTGCAATACGCATTACCGAATCTAGAACCCGCCGATGTAAGGACGGCACTTGGAATCCCAAAACTGAATGGAAAGGAGAAACTTGGGAATGGAAATTGGACTCGCCAATATAATCCTTAATATCAACATCGTCCTTGGGTGTATCAGCTTGGCACTTAACATCGCAGTTCTGTGTGTGCTGATAGCAAGGGATAGAGCATTCCGCAAACAGAGCGGTCTGCATGAAGGGAGTCATGTCCGTGTCAAGGAATAGAGCAGACCCGCCCCGTTCCTACTACGACCCACCCGAAGCGAAGCCTGTGTATTGCCCTGTGTGCAATGAGGAAGCCTACAAACTGTATCGTGGGTATTGGAACGATATCATCGGGTGCGATAACTGTGTGACCGAGATTGATCCCGAAGAATATGAGGATGAGCGGAATGGCAAATAATAAACCGCAAGAACCTCGACTCTATGAGATGCATTCCTCATACGGCACACGATATGCCTACGGAGATAGGTGGGTGGCAATGGCTCTGTACATGGATGACATCCGTTGCAAGACCCCGGAAGAAGCCAAGGAATGGTGGGCGAGATTCCTCGCCGAACACCCCGACTACGATTATGAGGATACCGAGGATGTGTTTTATGGCAATTCAACGACAGATTTCTAACGACCGCTACCGCAGATATGCGGAAGCGAAGAAGAAGATACCGAAAGACCTCACCCCGGCGCAGTATGAAGCCGAGATTAAGAGGTTGGCTAAAAAGTTCAAAATTTAAAAAGGAGATATAAGCAATGCCAATCATTAAGCCGGAGAATATGAACTTCTCCAACAAGAACATCATCATCATTATCGGCGGTCTTCCCGGAACGGGAAAAACCACACTCGCTCTGTCAGCACCGAATGTTCTGCTGATGGACACAGACGAAGGTATGGCAAGGGTCAACCCCGCACACAGGAAGGATGCTTCCGTCTGCAAGACCTATGAGGAGATCCTAGCCGATGTCAAAGCGGCTGAAGGCAAATACGACACCATCGTCATCGACACTTGCGGTGCGCTCATCGAATACATGAAGGATTGGGCGATGCGTACCGACCCCAAGGCAAGCAAGAAGGACGGCGGGTTCTCTCTGCAAGGCTACGGCATCATCAAGTCAGAGTTTGTTCGTCTTTCTGCGGAACTCCGTAAGAAGTTCAATGTGATCTATCTCTTCCATGAGAACATCACGAAACAGGACGAGAACATCTTCTACGAACTTGTGGTGGAAGGTTCAGCCCGCACTATCGTGTATCAGCCCGCAGACCTCGCCGCTCATCTCTTCATTCAGAATGGGCGCAGATACCTTGGCTTCACCCCGACCGAACAGTACTCAGCCAAGAGCGCATACGGCATCAAGGGCATCATCGAAGTTCCCGAACTGAAGGAAGGCGAACCGAATGACTTCCTCACCAAGCTGTTCGCAAAGGTCAGAGCAAATCTTGAAGCCGAAAGCAAATCTCTTGCCCCGGAGAAAGCCAAGTACGAAGCGGCTATGGTTGAAGCAAGAGAGTTCATCAACAATGTTGAAAAGCCGGAAGATGTCAGCGAGTGCGTGAAGGCTATCAAAAACATAGACCATGCGCTTACATCTGAGAAGGAAGCTACCGCACTCCTCAAGACGAGGATTGCTGACTTGGGGATCATCTACGATAAGGCAAAGAAAGCCTATGTATGGAAAGAAGCCGAATAAGGTAAGGGTCACCAAATCCCTGTTAGACTCATGGCTCTATAGCTACCGCAAAGAGGACGGGTACGAAGACTTCCTTCGTACCCTAAACAGGGAGAAGACCCCGCCGACACAAGCGATGCTTGATGGCACAGCATATGAGAATATGCTGAACAACATCCTCAACGGCGAACCTCTGTACCAAGACAACAAGTACTTCTATGTGCTTTGCGAGATGGCATACGAACTACAAGGTTCTGCACAGCAAGTAGTGCTGTTCAAGGACACGGAAGTGGATGGAGTGCCGACCCTGTTACACGGGGTGCTTGACTATCTGATAGCCGGACATATCTACGACTGCAAGTTCAGCAAGACATATCACCTCAATAAGTATCTGTGGGAGTACACAGCGCAGACGGGTATGTACCTTGCGCTAGTTCCCGAAGCGGTGGATTTCACCTATATCATCACGGATGGTAACTATGTGTACCGGGAGCGGTATCCAAGGGATATCGTGCCGCCGATAGAGGATACCATCAAACAGTTCTATAAGTTCCTTAATCAGCATGATCTTTGGAACATATTCTTAGAGAAATGGAGAGTGTTGTAATGGAGTTCCCGATTACCGATAGGTTGTATGGGAAAGATGATTTAAAACTTTGCCCATTCTGCGGAGCAATTGCCGAAGTAAAAAAATGCATAGATTCGGGTGAAACCGCAGTATGGGTTGAATGCACCGAGTGCAAAACACAATCTGCTCCCGTTAACACAGTAGATACTTTTGACAATATAGATTATGCGATCCTTGCTGTTAAGGGCGCATGGAATAAAAGGAGAAAATATAAAAATGGCTGATTATTCAGATTTTGTGCGGGAGAACGAAACCCGCATAGAAGGCAGACAGCGTTGCGTTGTCACGGGTGTTGAGGAAGCTATTTCCAAGACGAGCGGGAAACCGATGATAGTCATCGCCTTCCGTCCTTCCGGGTGCAAGTTCACAGTCAAGGACTTCATCGTCAAGAACGACAGCTTCAATCGCCGCATGACTGCGTTCTTTGATGCCTTCCCGGAGATAACCTTCGGTGACTTCAATATCCTCACATGGATAGGGGCTGAAGGTGCTATCAACCTTGCCGAGGATGACAGAGGATACCTCAAGGTCAAGGGCTATGTCGATCCCGTTAAGGCGGCAAGTCTGCCCCCGTTTGAAGGGGAGAAGCCGCCCCGTCAGCAGATAACCTCTCTTGAAGATGAGAGTGCCGATGACGGCGATCTTCCGTTCTGATGGTAAAGCATTGGACAGAAGCCGAACTAAAAGCTGAACTGAAGAACCTCGTTATCATCTGCGACAGTAGGGAACAGGATAAGCATGTGTCTGAATGGCTTAAGAAAAACAAGGTACAGACCATTACACGCAAGCTAGACACGGGTGACTATTCCTGTCAGCTAGGGGATGTGTCCTTTGAGCGGGATATTGTAGTGGAGAGAAAGCATAACCTAGATGAGATATGCGGAAACTTCACAGTAGAGCGTGAGCGTTTTGAGCGGGAGTTCATGCGGGCAAAAGCCTACGGCACGAAGGTGGTGCTGATAATAGAAAATGCCACATGGACGGACATCTTCCTAGGAAACTACAGAAGCAAGCTGAACAGCAAATCCCTTGTGGGTTCTCTCCTGTCGTGGATGGTAAGGTTCAATATCACAGTTCTGTTCTGCCGCCCGGAAGAAACGGCAAGGATCATCAGCGGGATATTCTACTACTACGCAAAGGAGCGATTGATGTATGGCTAAGTACGAATACAGTAATGCAGTCGAGCATCCCGACCACTATTGCCAAGGCGATATCGAATGCATTGATGCCATCAAAGCAAGCATGAAGCCGAATGAGTTCTGCGCCTACTGTAAGGGCAATGTCATGAAGTATCTGTGGCGGTGGATAGACAAAGGCGGCTTGATGGATTTGGAGAAGGCGAGAGTCTATCTCAATTGGTTGATAGAAACCGCTTCAAAATATGCCACGGAAGACGATTAGCCTATGGGTGCGGGCGATAGACAAATCCCGTTCACCCCGTCCTACGAACCCGTTTTCGATGATGTGCTTCACAGGATGTTCGCACCGATACTGATGCGGGAGTGTCCTAACGAAGCGGTCATCAGAAGGTACGGCACAGGCGGCAAGGCTAATGTGTCGATATATGTCTGCAAGAAATGCAGATACGGAATAAAGCATGAGATGATGGGAGCATGGAACTGTGGATTGGAACTTCAAACCCGAAAGACGGATGTCGTGGGAGCAGATCGCCGAAGCGATACATGACTCCGTGACAATCGAAGAGGTGCTGAGATACTACATCCCCGGCATCAACATCAGAGGTAGCCGTTGCCCATGCCCTATCCATCATGGCAAAGACTTGAACTTTTCATTCACCCGCACAGGCTTCAAGTGCTTTGTGTGCGGTGAAGGCGGTGATGTCGTGACCCTAGTTAAGGAAGTCAGAGAACTGTCTACTAGGGCAGATGCCATGAGGATGATAGACCGGGATTTTAACCTACATTTGGACTTAAATGGCGAAATGAAGGTTAACCCGGATGTGCTATCCCGGCTGACTGAACGGCAGAAGGAAGCGCAAAAGCTAGAAGCTGAACAGTCGAAGTGGGAAGCGGAGTACAACAGACTCACGGCAGAGTACTGCATTCTTGACGATATCGTGATGCATTCACAGCAAATCTCTGCGATAGAACAGGCGAAGCAACGCAGAGAGATAGTCAAATACCTTATTGAGCATTTCCCTATAGAACCCAAGAAAAGGGGGTAAAAGAAGATTGTTTATCTAAGTACCCAACAGACGAAATCCATCATCCCGCCGGAAGGAAGAGATAAGAACGATAACATCCTTCCGACCATCAGCAACTTCGTTGCGATAATGGAGAATCATGAGATGTACCAAGGTGTGCGCTACAACGAGTTGTGGAGCAGAGCAGAGGTGCATGAGATGAAAAACGGGAATCTGAGCATCAGAGGATGGACGGATGCGGATGAAGCGAGAAGCATGTACTTCATCGAAACGCAGTTTGGTATCTATTCAAAGGAGAAGCATTCTGCCGCATTGAAGATCCTGTTCGATGACCGCAAGTACAACCCGTTGCGGGATATCATTGATTCGTTGGAGTGGGATGGTGTTAACAGAGTAGAACACTTCCTTACGAAGTGGGCGAAATGTGAAGACAGCGTGTATGTCCGTGAGGTATCCCGTCTGATATTTGCGGGCGGTATCCACAGACTGTACGCTCCGGGAACTAAGTTTGACGATGTGCCGATTCTGATAGGCACGAAGCAAGGGGAAGGCAAGAGCACCCTTGTGCGGTGGTTGGCTGTGAACGATGTGTACTACGGCGAGATAAACATCATCGAAGGACAGCAAGCGATAGAGCAACTGCAAGGCAAATGGATATGCGAAATAGGGGAGTTGCTTGCGCTGACTAAGAACAAAGAGCAAGAAGCGGCAAAGGCATATATCACCCGTGCGATAGACAGCTACCGCAAGCCGTATGAAAAGAATGTCAGCGAGTTTCCACGCAGATGCATATTTATCGGTAGCACGAACGACTCGCAGTTTCTGATTGATAAGACAGGCAACCGAAGGTACTACCCGGTGGAAGTCCACAGCGATGCGTATGATCTCTATAAGCATGAAAAAGAATGCAGAGCGTATATAGAGCAATGTTGGGCTGAAGCAAGGGAGCGGTACAAGAAGGGCAAGATGCCGAACTTCGCCGATGAACGATATGTGGATTTGTATCGACAGGCACAGGAGAATGCCATGCAAGACGATTGGCGAGTCGGTGCAATTAAAGACTTCCTGTCAAAGAAACTTCCCGGAGAGTTCACTTGCATTCGTGAAGTGTGCCACAGGGCATTAAGCCCTAACCCCGACTTCCCCAAAGAACCTAGCCTTGCAGAAGCCAAGGACATCGGTAGGATTCTCAACAAGCTAGACGATTGGGAGCGGGTGGGAAGTTCCCGGAAGATAGGCGCATATGGTTCACAAAGATGTTGGAAGAAAAAAGACACAGCGGTTGAACCGCCGCCGTGGGAAGATGATGAGGAGTTACCGATATGACACTTGGTGGAGCAATAGCAGACCTTAAAAATTTAATGAACGCAGATGATATCCCGTTTTACTACAAACCATCTATCAAAAAGGTAATTGAAACCATAGAGATGGATGCAAAACCGATTGTGAAAGGGAAATGGGTGTGGGAATTAGCAGATAATGGATGGGCAAACAGCGTTTGTTCTGTGTGCGGCTATACCATTAACCACGATATCCATTGCCATGTAGAAGATAACTACTGTAGCAACTGCGGGGCAGATATGCGAGGCGAAGAGAATGAGTAAATCCTTAACAGCAATAAACATTATCCTAGTCATAACAGACTTAATCTTATCAGCTATGTGCGTATATGCCTTTGCTTGGGCAAGTTTCTTCTTCAGCAAATGGTGGCTTGTGCTGTTCACGCTTATCCCGGCACTTGCCTACAGTCATCACAGCATAATCATTGATTCTGATATCCGGCAGAATGAAATTGATAAAGGGGGTGAATGAGATAACTAAGAACGATAAACCCGTAAGCATCGCAGAAATCCGTGAACTGCAACGCAAAGGATATTCCATCGCTCAGATTGCGGCAGAAAAGAATGTCAGCAGACAGGCGATTTATCAGAAGATAAAAGCAGATGATATAAAGCGTGGAAAATTAACCCCCGCCGATGAAGCCGTCAGAAAACTCGCCAACCCAAGCACAAGGACTATCGCACTCAAAATGGGCGATGAGAAGGTGACTGCGTTCGTTAACTACCACATCGACCTCATGAAGATGGGGCAAGGGGTGGATAAAAGCGATGTCGAAGGTTTGTACAACCGCTTCATCAACTATCTGCAATACTGCGCTGAACACGGGATCATACCAAACAACATGAGTGCCTACCTCGCAATTGGCATAACACTCCAAGACATAGCAAATTGGAAGTCGGGAGTAAGAGGTACAGAAGCGCATCAGAAATTTGCCTACGATGTTTCTGCTTTCTTTGCGAGTGTCCACGAACAAGGTGGTACGGATGGGCTGATGAATCCCATACAAACCATCTTTTGGCAGAAGGCATACGATGGTCTGTCTGACCAACCGAAAATCGAAGTGCAAGTCACCGACCCGCTTGGCGAGAAGAGAACCGCACAGGATATCGCAAGTAAGTATGAAGAGGTGGAATTGCCGGATTGAAAGTGCTTGAACTGTTTGCGGGAACTCGCTCCATCGGCAAAGCCTTTGAAGCGCATGGGCATGAAGTCTATAGCATCGAATGGGATAAGCGTTTCGATAACATCGATTGGTATGAGGACATCGGCAAGATATCCGCAGAAGACATCCTCGCTCGATTCGGTCACCCGGATGTCATATGGGCTTCCCCGGACTGCACATCGTATAGCGTGGCGGCAATCAGCAAACACCGCAGAAAAGAAAAGAGCGGCAACCTAACACCGATAACAGAGTACGCTAAGTTCTGCGATGAAGTGAACGCTCATGTCATCGACCTTATCCGTCAGCTTCAGCCTTGCCTGTTTTTCATAGAGAACCCTAGGGGGGCTTGAGAAAGATGAATTTCATGCAAGGCATTCCCCGGTACACAGTAACCTACTGTCAGTACGGAGATACCCGGATGAAGCCCACGGACATATGGACAAACCATCCCATGCCAAACTTCAAGCCGCCTTGCCACTATGGTGATCCTTGCCATGTACCCGCTCCAAGGGGGAGCAAGACAGGAACGCAAGGGTTAAAAGACAGCGCAGAAAAGGCAATCATCCCGGAGAAACTGTGCGAGTATATCGTGGAGATATGCGAGAACTTGACCTAGCTTTCGATTTATACCGCTTAATTTGCGCTCTGTGAGCATTTCCTAAGTGCGGAGTATAAATACTAGGGAAAAGCAAAGTGCGCTTAGAACGCAAAAATAGGCATAAAAAAAGACCCAAGCCGGAGAACTTAATCTCTAGCTTGGGTCTGATTTGTTTTGTGTTACCTTTCATGAAAAGTCCTTCAACCATCGCTTGCATTGTCTGATGGTGTTGTATTCGTAGGGATCATCTCTTGCCGTGGAGAAGCAACTTTCGTTCATCTCCAAGATGTATTTGATATCGCTTCGTACCTCTTCGATGGAGTCAGCCACTTCAGCCGAGCGACAGTCTTCATTTTCTGCTTCGGTTTCTCTGAGATAGGCATACTCTTTGATTGCATATGCCCGTCTGAGATAATTCCATTTAGCCATAGCAGACTTCCTTTCATTCATTGCGTTCAGCAATCTCTTTGCACTTTTTGCAACAATAATGGTTTTTGTATGTGGCAAAGTTTGGCAACGCTTTTGTATCGTAAATCGTTTCGCCGAACAACCCGGTTTTGCCTGTCGGTATCCACCACATCACTATTTCGCCGCAAAAGTAACACTTTCTTGATTTGCTACCTTTTATCATAGTTTTCCTTCCTTCACGCTATCAGCACATGGCTTGCTATAGCGTTCTCAATCTTTTCATCGGCAATGCCGATATACCTTCTAGTCACCATCGGTGAGGAATGTTGCAGAAGCTGTTGAACTAGCACGATGTCGTGTCCGTTCGCTTCGTAAATGTCCGTTGCGTACCACTTGCGGAAGCTGTGAGTGCTGATGTTATCGTAGCCGAGCATATCGCAGACAGCTTTCAAATGCTTCTGAACGGCACGAACGGAAATGGGGAACATGGGAGCATCAGCCGGGATCTTCTGTTCCCTACAGTAATCGCAGAAGAATGTGTATATTGCTTCCGGCACAGAGAACTTGCGCACCTTCCCGGTCTTCTCTTCGATGACATCCAAGCGGTAGCGGTTGCCATCCTTCACGATATCACACAGCCGAAGCCGCAGAATGTCACCTATGCGCATACCGAGGTTTGCTTCTGCTGTGAGTGCCGCCGCTATCCGGGGGTTGGCACGAAGTGTGCCGTTCCCCTTGCGGATAGTGCGGATGATGGTCTGATACTGAGAGGTGGTAAGGGTTTTCATGGGTCTAACTCCTCATACGCAACGGAAGGCTTGTCTACTATGCTGTCTTCCCAAGCGTTGAAAACGAACGGATAGCTTATCTGTTTGTTGCCATTAATTCTGCGCTTTGGCTGACGAACCACACAAGTAGATTCATGCCAATTTTCGTCTGTAATCCACTTGCCATCTTCGTAGTGACCATGCTTCCATATATGATGGAGAACAATTGAAACATCGCTTCTCCCAAGAGAATCCCACGCTTCATATGCCCCGGACTTCTCCCTTGTTACGATGGGAGCGTGTCCGTCTTTAGCGATGACATAAAACTGATAATCATTAACGGGAGTCATCATGCTATCTTCCTTTCTGCCTGTTCTTTATCGAACTTGGCTTTTTCAAGTCTGCTTTCTGCTGTGTGGATTTTATTCTGAAGGGTAATGATTTTGCTCTGCGCTGTGATATCTGCCTTACTTCCGGGAACTGCCATCATCTGCTGATTCTGAAGAACATCAAGAAGTGCGTAGAACTCGCTTATCTGCTCCGTCAGATGTTCGATGTCAGAAGTCGCTTTTGATATCATGAACTTTGCCTTTGCGATTTCTTCATCATGCTTTCTGAGCCATGCTTCATGCTTTTCTATTTCTTTTGCTTGCCTTATCTGCTCACGCTCAATCGCTACCATGCGCTCGACTTCAAGTTTGGCTTCCATCTGCCTTGCCCGGAACTCTTCACGGATTCTCTGCTGTTCTGCTTTGCGCTGTGCGTTTTCACGATTGATTCTTGCTATCTCAGCGGCTCTGTTTCTCTCTGCCGCCTTTGCCTTGGCTGACTTCGCAGAAGCGGTTATCAGCCATACGATAAGGGCTATTACTATTATTATTGACATTTGGGTCTTCCTTTCTGATTAGTATTAATCGTCTGTGTGCAAGGGGTCAAAATCATCATCCTCTTCAAGGATCACAGAAGGATGATTTTTGATATACTCTTTGATTGCGGTTTTGATTACTGCACCATACGGAACGCTGAGTGATTCAAGCCAAGCAAAAATTTCCGCATCGGTGTTTCTGTTGATGTTCACAACAAGGTTTTTGGTGTTTTCTTTTTTCCACCTCAGTTTGGCTTCACTGTCAAATGGCATTGTTTTAATGCTCCCTTCATAGTTGATACCCATACTATACCATATGGTTATTAACTATGTCAAGATGTTTTTTCACCTCACTTTCACTTTTCGCAACCGGGGCAGAAGTCTGCCCCACGCTCAGAGCCTAATGCGCTTTTTATACTCGCTCTGACGAGTTAGAACGGATGTACACAGCCGCATCGTTTACAAACTGCAAAATGTTCTTTGTTTTTAGGATCATCGCTGTCGTAATGTTCCGCAACTATAATGCAATCGTTATATTCCGGGTATTCATTGCGAAACCATTCCAAGGCTTTAACTTGGTTATTGCCGATATATAGATGTTCACAGCTTGTGGCTTTGCCGTTCTGATAGTAGGCACGAAGACGGACATATTCCATTTTTACCACCTCTCTTCATTGCCGATGCGAGTCAATTCGTGCATTGCTTCATCGACAGTTATATAGCCTTTGCGGCATTGCCGGACGATATAATCTATCCGTTCCCCGTCTTCAATTTCCCGCCATTTTTCAATGGCATAGCGACACACATACTTCTTTTTGAAATTTGCGTATTCCTCAATAAAACGAAATGATGGCTGTTTCATTGCGTTATCTCCTTTTCAAATTATTACAACCGGGAGCGCAGAAGCACTCCCACGCACTAGACTTAATGCCTTTTTATACTCGTCTAGTCGAGTTAAATTGTTTCGCATACATCGGTTTCAATTGCGGCATCAATTGGGATATAGACATAAAAAATGTTGTCACCGTCTTCCCATGTTGCATCACAGTTCCATACAGAACAACAGCCGGAACCGGATTCGTCAATCGTGCAACCGACTTCTTTAAGAAGATTTCTGCACTTGTTCAAGTGATCCTCGCAAATACGAACAGAAAAGGTCTGATATTCTATATCTTCCTCTCTGTCATCAGCATACTCGTCAAAGACTATCCTCTGACCATTTTTAAAATTGACTACAAGATAATTTTTCATGTTTATTTCTCCTTTTCCAAATTATTTGACGAGCGGCAGAAAAGCCGCTCCGCACTAAGCCTAACAACTATTTATACTCGCTTAGTCGAGTGAGTGCGCACTTTTACCTTGGAATGATGCGCAGAAAACTCATTTTCTTTTTTGCGGATTTCAGCAAGTTCTTCGTTGCTTATGTCAAAGCAAGTCAGAAGATTGTAGATCACACCACGATAGGTAAGCTCATTCGAATATTCAGAATCCATGCCGGCATTTTCCCTTGCCATCCAAGAAAAAACAGTGTAAATAGCTTCTTCTTGGTATGTGATGAGCAATTCTCCAATTATGCTGTCAAGTGAGTTGTATATGGGCAGATAATTGCTTATCACAGAAGTGCCATACTCTGCGTTTTTGTCACCCTTGTAAGCGCATTCAAGAGCAACTGCCGCATCCCAAATGTTGCACCATTTTTCAAAAATTTCAGAACCTTTTCTATTGAATTTCATGATTTTCTTTTCCTTTCAAATTATTAATCTAGATACCTTAATGGCATCCGTGTATACCCACCGAATTAACCGATGGGCATAGGCTGATGTCATCAAAAACTTTCGTGCAGAGGATATTTTTCAAAGTCAAGGTATTCCGGGAGATATGCAGAAGGAATGTATTCCCTATAATCGCCGGAAAGAAACGCTATGCGCATCTTCTGATTTACTTTGTTGCAGAAGGCACGAATTGCTTCGTTAAAAGCATCGTAAAGACCAAGGCGATAATGCGCTATGTTGCGAACGACACGATTAACAATATACCGAGGACAATTCTGTACAAGCTTGCCATCGGCGAGGTTAATCATTTTAAGGATCATTGCAGAAAAGCATATTAAATCCTGTCTGCCGGAATTGAGATTTTCGGCATGTACCTCTTCCCAATGTTTTCTAGACTCTGCCTTTGTGGCATCGTCAGCAGAAGAGTACCTATAATAATATCTTTCGTAATAATTCATTTTTGTTTCCCTTTCATAAAATAGATTTCAGATGCTCACGGCATCCGTGAAAACCTACAGACAAATGTCTATAGGCTTTGGCTGATGTCGTTAAGGATTAGGGTCAAAAACCTTGCCGGAAACTGTCCACCATTCAGAATATTGACAGCATCCGGGAGTAGGTATTTTTTCAAGGTCTGCTTTGGCAAGAGCCGCAGAAGGGTAATGCCTTTTGAAATAGAGTGAACCATTGTAATCTCTGCATCTCAGAACATACGGATACATATGCCCTTCTTCGTATCGTAAAGTTGCAGAAGAGCCAAAGCGAGAGTCTTTGAACCTTTGCATTTTCATTCTGATATTCTCCTTTTCAAGTTAAATAATTGGATGTTTTGGCATCCACAAAAACGCACAGAAGTAATCTCCTGTGCGCTTTAATTGATGTCAAAATCAAAGGTCAAATTCTGCAAATGGCTGAAAACCATCTGCGCAGAAAAGATCATTGGCTACATAGTTTGCTTCCGTAATTGTACCGAAGCCACCTTCAGACCATCCGTTATTCTCATTTGCCACGAAGCAATCGAGAACACTTTTTCTGTCGTTGATGTCACAGGCATCGGCAGAATCGTCAAAATAACCGATAAAATAATCATTCCATATGCTTTTTTCAAGGAACAGAACCTCAATTTTATCGTTTGACTTTTTGACTTGCAGAATGGTTTCCCATCCCGCTTCCGTCTTTTCATAATGGTATCTTTTAGTCATTTTATGTTTCCTCTCAAGTTAAAAATTTGTAGCTAATACAAGGCTTTGAACTTGTTATGCCACATTACAAAAGACAGCAGAAAGTTTGCTGTCTTCTGTCATCTGTGTTTAGCTTAGATTTTTGCCCATTGCGTAATTAGCACTTCATCGTCAGAAATGACCTTGTAAATGTCGAAAACATCGCCGACCTCTTCAGAAATAAACACATAGGTATCTGTGATATCATCATACACCGCCGAAAACGGCTCTTTTGACATTGGATTAATCCAATATGCACCATGTCTGACAACTTTAATTGTTACGACAGTTTCCATTAAGCATTCTCCTTTACATAGTCTAAAGTTTCTTTATAAAACTCATTTAGAGCCATCGCAGAACCGCTGACATCTCCATATCCTTCTGTAACGATTACAGTATTTTCATTTATAAGGAAAAATGTCAGATACTCATAATCGTTAAGCCTTTTAAGGCAATCGACCTCATCAGCAGAAAGACCGCTTTCTAGCTCTTCTGTTCCATAGACATATTCCAAAAGTGAATACGCAGATTCAAACGCAGAAATGCTTTTAATGTCTTCAAACATTGCAGAAATCTCCTTTTCTTATTTCAAAAAATTGCAGAACAGCGCAGAACAACAGAACAACAGAAAACCACGCAGAACACCGCAGAACATGCCGCAAAAAATCGCAGAATCCGCCAAGGATCATAAAATTGTGCTAATGGTGCATAGTGCCGGACAGCTTACAAATGTGCATTGCGGTTTTTGCCTTCTGTTTTCTTTTCCCATTTTGCGTTATAGGGTACTGAGTACCCACAAAAACAGACAGAAGTAAATCTGTCTGCTTTAATTTGCACTCAGCCATTTTTGCAAAGTTTATCTGCTTTTATTGCTTTGTGAATGTCATCATGCCAAGTATTAATAGCGCATGGCATTTCATCAAATGAAAAGCCAAATGGATAATTTCTTGCTAGTTCGCTGTTAAATGATTCATCATTTACGATTGCTAGCGCAGAATAAAGACGGCTAAAAGCATTCTCAAAGTTTGCTAAATCGTGCAGAATGTCCATTTTTTCATCGTCTGAAAGTGCATACATTTTTTTAACACAAGAGTTTTTATCATGCAGAACAGAATTAATATATTGATTTAATGTCAAATCGACATTTTCCGTATCCTTAATATGTTCTGTATAACAATTGACAATATCAGAAAAAGACATTACTTTTTGCGATTCAGTATCATAATAAACTGTTTTCATTTTTTTGTTTTCTCCCTATTTCAAATTATTTCATTGTCTAAGCAATGATAAAAAACAATAGGTGTTAAACATCTATTGCCTTTTATCATGGCTTAAAGCCATGATTTATTTATGCGGTTTTCTGATTTTCGATTATCGTCTTCAGTGCATTGTAATTGATATCAGCTTTTGCATTGTATTCAGTGCTATGCTCAATAAAAAGAACATAATCATTTTTACTGCATGCGGTGCAGTTTGTGCAGTGCTGATTATCATCAATACCACAGCGGCAAATATGTACATGCTTGCCTTCTGCATTAAGCTTTTCATATGCGCTCATGATGTAATCACAATGTCCATAATTAACACCTATGCCATCAACCAAGCTTTTAACGATATTCGCATTTTCAAACTGTTCAAAAGCATTTTCAAACTGTTTAACCTTGGTATATGTCCAAAAGATAACTGACGGATTTTCACGGATAACTCTTATCCATACAAACAGATATGCCAAGCCGTCAAAATCGCCGCTTGCATGGATACGAACAGTTTTGATATTTTCTGCTTTGATTTGTGCAGTAATTGCACGATACACAAAAACAAGGTCATTTCTAATCAGCCATGTTTTAACACCTAAAGCATTTTTTACAGACGGAAAGTTATAATTGCCTTTTGTGGCATAACATCCGTTACAATTACATTTGCAAGTTCCTTTAAGGGTAAAAGACATGCCATTAATAACGACATCAAAAAGCTGATTTGTGGGAAGTGTTGAAAAGTGATATACACCTTTGCCGATTTTCTGATTGCCATTAACCAACAGCGGATTAATCCATCCAAGTTTTTCATGGTATATCTTGTTGGTTTTGTTATCATAAAGGATACCTTCCGCCGCATAAATTTCTTTTTTAGTCTGTTTCATTTTTAAAATCTCCTTTTTCAAGTTATATTTGTTTTATTCAAGCTTTATCAGCTTGTTAGCATATCCAAATCATTAAACTTGGATACACTAACAAACTGATAACCACTTAAACAGCAATTATCAGCTTGCTATAACTTGAAATAGGAAAAGGAAACATTAATTGTTAGTTTTATTGGCTTTTGTAAATGATTGCATTCGTTTTCCGCCTATCATCTATTGACATATAATCAATATATTTCACCTAAACCGCTAACAAGCGGCATTTTTCGAGGCATGCCTTGCAGGAATTTAACCGCCGTTATGTATAGGTAGCAGATGTTTTATTAGTAACCTTCGCTTGTGCTATTCTCCTGTTTACATCTTTAAACTATCTAATTTTCAAGGTTCTTGCGGTTTCTCAATTCGGTATAACCGCCGCCGATAGTTAACAACTACTCTTTACACTACGAATTATAGTTGATAACTATTATATAGTCAATAACTATTTTATAGATATTAACTACTTTGTATGATTGCACAATTAGTTAATAACTAATTAGGTAATAACTATGCAATATGCACAATGTCCGGCGGTGATCTAAAATTTCATAGTTTATCAGTGCTTAATATACACACAGCATTGCGATAAATGGCTTTATTTTGCGCCGTGGCGGCTTTTTATTGTTAGGGCATATAAATATAGGTATAGGCTAATAATGCAATACAAAGCAAATTAAGCGCATAAATTGATATATGCTATTACATGCCAAGTGATACCAAGAATTAAATCATATTAACTTAATAGGTATTAACTACTATATAACAGTATGTTATTACATCCATAAGGTTTTGTTATTGGTAACCGCACGACATGCCGTATAGTTTCTAAAAACTATTTGCTTTAGTTAGTTAAAGCGCGATCTATCCGGCATTTTTGTATATTATTCATTAAAAGTTCGCCTTTGTATCAATAAAGCGCACTATAAGCTGTATAAATATACAAAAATAGCGTGAATATTCATTTTTTCATGCATATTGGAGTTAATTCCCTAGTACCTACGGGGGAATTAGAGAGGACTAACGGGGGCGGGGTAACCCTACCGAGTACCCGAAAATCCAAAAAAGCCCCCTAGGTTAAATTCTGCCTATATCGCAGTTCGATGCTATTAATGAAAAAAATTCCGCAAAATAAAAAAGACCCTACCGGGGTGGTAGGATCGTCAAAAATGGTCAAAAATTACTTCACACTCCCCAAATAGGGTCTACTGTCGCCCTTGTGAAGTAGTTACTGTCGCCAAAATAACACTAGTAAATACAAGTACTATTTAAGATATAGATACAATTACTTCAATTACTCCATAATATTGTAAAACTTTCTATAGAAATTCTCTAGGAAAGTCTTTTTATGTACTGTAGTTTGTCGTCAAAACCCGCAAAGCGTTGGGGGAGTAGGGCGAAAGGCGGCGACAGTAGATTTTGGCTACTGTAGTTTTGGAGTAATTTGAAAATGGGGGTTGGCACTTGCATTATGTTAAGTGAGGTAATAAAATAGAAAGTGAGGTTAAGACCGAGAAAGGAAGGTTAAGTATGAGCATTTTAATTAAAGGCATGGAGATGCCGACTTGCATGACTTGTCCTTGCTGTGAGGAGAAGCTGTACGGGAATCTGTGCCGCATTACTAACGAAATAGTTCCTTTTTCGTTTTACAGAGGAGATAAATGCCCTCTAACGGAACTCCCACCGCATGGGAGATTGATAGATGCTGATGCGTTACATATTCAGCTAATTGATAAAGAATTAGACCAACTTCAGCCGTGGATATCGTTTGATGATTACAGAGAAGTATTGCAGATGATAGATGATGCTCCCACAATCATAGAAAGCGAGGGTGACGATGGAAGTAATTGATAAAAAACCCGTACCGATATATGAGGTTGAGTGCTTTGAGTGCCATTCAATAATTCGGTTTAAAAAGAGCGAAGTAAGCTGTAGTTTTATTTCTTGCCCCGTTTGCAATATGTCACTCATGGTAACTCCGTTGCACCCCGTTGAATATCAACATGAAAGCGAGGTAGAAGATGGCTGAATGGATAAATGTTAAGGATAGGTTGCCAAGTGATGGGCAATATCTTATCTGCTATAAACTCAACACCAAACCGCAAAGCTATGTGTTCGATGTAGCACGATTCGCCAAAAATCTGCATAAAGTAGACGAGTATGACTTCGACCGCAAAGATGGTAGTGGATTCTATGGCTACGATTCAGAATGGGGATATTTTAAATACCACGATGTAACCCATTGGATGCCGTTACCGCCGATACCAAAGGAGTATGACGATGGCAATAGTTAAGTGGATAAAGAAGTATGAGCGGAGAGTGCAAGTTGTACCAACACCGCTAAGAAAGACCAATGCTGACCGCATAAGGCAGATGACCGATGAGGAGTTAGCGAAGTGGACTACCACTATTGGGAGAACTTTTGGAGAAGAGTACGAGGGTTATATGTCGTGTCTTGAGTGGTTAAAGGAAGAGGTAGACGATAGCTAAAGAATGGACTATATTAAACTGATTGAAAAACTAATAAAACAGGACACCCCGGATTCGATATCAGATGCGTTTGACTTATGCCGTTCGCTTGAGTTGGAAGGATCGGTACGGGTTGAAGGGCGGGGGAAGCGTGACCACGGCACGACCATCTACGATGAGGATGCTTTCCGCAAAGCGCATGAGTATTGCGGTAGGATACGGGCGAGTGCGAATGCGATGATGAAGGACGGGGTAGCGGTTGGCGAGATGCTCGACCTTTATTACCGCACACATCTGTTTGATGCGCCGCACTTCTTTGACAGTTTCTGTATTTATATAGAGAAGGATCGTGCGCCGGAGAAGCAATTTTATCTGCCGAGGAGAAAACAGCTAAAGCGTGTGGTAGATGGGATACAGGCACTTGAAGATGGAGAGTTACATACGCTTGCCGTGTCGCTTGCTCCCGGTGTAGGCAAAACTACCATAGCGGAGTTTGGCTTGGCATGGACTTGCGGTAGAAATCCGTTTCTCCCGAATCTGATAGGTTCGCACAATAATTCCTTTCTGTCGGGTGTTTACGGGGAAATGCTCCGTATTTTTGACCCGATGGGCGAATATCGGTGGGGAGATGTCTTTCCGGGATTATCGGTGATTGCCACAAACGCAAAAGACCTCATGATAGGGCTTGGGTATGATAAGTCTGAGGATATGAGGTTTAAAACGCTTCAATGCGGCGGTTCTCTTGGTTCGCAACTTGCGGGGCGAGTCAGAGCGGCAAATTGGATGTACTTGGACGATCCCGTTGACGGCATCGAAACCGCAATGAACAGAGAGCGGCTTGATAAGCTGTGGCAGACGATATACACAGATTTCTTTCAGAGAGCAATAGGCAACAGGGTCAAAAGGCTAGTGATAGGCACTAGGTGGAGTGTTTCAGACCCGATTGGCAGATTGGAAGAATACTATGAAGGAGATCCCGGCGCAAGGTTTATCAGAGAACCCGTGCTTGATGAAAACGAGGAAAGCCGCTTTGACTATCCATACGGGTTGGGGTATACGACTAAGGCACTTTTGCAACAGCGGGATATAATGGACGAGCCATCGTGGTTGGCACTTTATCAACAGCAACCGATAGAGCGTGAAGGTCAACTGTTCGCCCCGGAAGAACTGCGTAGGTACGGCGAACTTCCCGAAGGCGAACCCGATGCTGTGCTTGCCATCTGCGATACGAAGGAACAGGGGTCAGACTACTGCGTGTGTCCTGTGTTCTATCAGTACGGCAATGATTTCTATCTTGAGAGCGTGATCTGCGATAACGGGAAGGTTGAAGTGGTGCAAGAGCGTGTCGCTCAGATTCTAGTCACGCACAAGGTCAAGCAATGCCGCATAGAGTCTAACAGGGGCGGTACGATGTTTGCTCAGACTGTAGAGAAGCGCATCCGGGAACTTGGCGGTATGACGAGTATTCAAACAAAGTGGACACAATCGAATAAGGATACCCGCATTCAAATCAACAGCGCACTCGTCAAGGAGCGAATATTATTTAAATACGATTCGGTTAACAAGGAATATCGGGAGATGCTGTCACAACTGACCTCTTATTCGATGATGGGCAAAAATAAGCACGATGATGTGCCGGATGCATTATCCCTTTTTGTTGATTGGCAGATGTCAGACCGGGCAAATATAGCTACGATAATGCGAAGACCTTTCTAAAACTTAAATTATGTTAAGCAACACTTGCTTTTTACCCCAATATATGGTATATAATAAGAGAGGTAAAGTGCATATTTAGTGTTCTTTTCATTATTCATTCCTCACAACATAAGGGGGAGATAGGGGAAAGCCCTTGACCGACCTTGAGTCGCTGATCTTTTACGGCTCTAAAGAACTACCTCTGCCCTTTCCTTCCTTTCAGCAGAGAGTGCCTAAAGAGATGAGCGGTAAAACGCAAAAGACCCCGCAAGGAATGGCAACCTAAACGGGGCATTTTTATTAAACTGCGGCGGTTCAGTTTGAGATGTGCGGTCTATATGGCTTCGCATTGTTTATACCCGCTAACATAGGCGATTGGTGTAAAGGTAGCATACAAGGCTTTGAACCTTGAGGAGATGGGTCAGTACCATCATTGCCCGCCACACAGACCCACATAGCGTGGGCGGGATGACACGGCTACATTTAAGGGGCGGGGGAGTAGTCGATGGTAGAGTATGAAACCAATTAAGGTAGATTTATCTGCGGACTTTGAAGAGATTAAGGTTGTTCCTGTGAGCGACTATCACTTCGGTGACCCGCATAGTGATCATAAGAAGATAATGGCAGAGATAGAATACATCAAGAAAAATGACGATGTATTCTTTGTAATGAACGGCGATATTCTCGACTGTGCCATAGCTTCAAGTATTGGGGATACATATTCATCGCTTTACTCGCCGATGGACGAACTAAAGGCTTGCGAAGACCTCTTTGCCCCGATAGCGCACAAGTGCCTGTGCTTAGTACAAGGCAACCACGAACTCCGGCACTATAAAACAAACGGCATTTCGATGACCGAACTCATGGCAAAGCAATTGCGGATTGAAGACAGATACTCGCCGACATCGGCACTTGTGTTCCTTCGTTTCGGGCATCTTGATAAGAACAACAATCACGGGCGCAAAGTCTGCTATACACTCCATGTATCGCACGGAAACGGCGGGGGTCGTAAAGAAGGCGGCAAACTGCAACGCTTGGTTGATTTGTCCGGGATCGTTGATGCTGATTGTTACATCTGTGGTCACACGCACTTACCCGCAGTACTGAAAGAGCGGTTTATTCGACCGAATTGTGCAAACAGTTCGCTGACTTACTGCGACAAACTCTATGTCAATGTCAGCGCAAAACTTAATTACGGGGGCTATGGTGACTACGGCGGGTTCAAGCCCGCAAGCACGGACACCCCGGTGATAATTTTAAACGGATGCAAAAAAGAAATGAAAGCGGTGTTGTAGTGCCTAAAGAGGTACTTGAAGCTGTCGAGCGGGTAGTCGCTCTAGGCAAAGAAGCTATCGTTCGCAAAGAGCGTGGCAAATGGGTGGTTGTGGAAAACAACCGCAGAGTGGTTTATAAAGAACCATAACTGAACGAACATTCAATAATGTACCTTCCCGTAAACGGGCGGGAAGAAG
>JAEIGA010001027.1_pt1 | contig 42130 bp, 40 predicted proteins | sample 9270691 | NCBI WGS metagenome assembly JAEIGA01 (sample SAMN17057246, study PRJNA624740) | gut metagenome | biome: biome; isolation source: fecal sample | host: Bos grunniens | place: China: Xizang | collected 2019 | reverse complement strand
GGCCAACCCCGGATTGGTATATGAGTACTGTTATAATTCGGGTAATATGGGCACCTGTTCCGTGTGCTCAAAAGCTGGGGGCAGTATAACAGCCAGCCTCGCTTTCGCAACAAAGTTACACCACAAGGGCAAGTATTCCGCATGAAACGCAATACCGGGTAGTACTTTTATCTTGACCCGTTCCGGTTAATTTCAAGCATTTTTCGCATCTTTGCGCTTTTCAAAGCGCAATGAGTGTGCTAGACTCTGCGGCGCAGCCGCAGCAGCCGGCCACCAACTATTTTTGTTATGAGTGATCCCAGCAAATTCCGCAATCTCGCGATTATCGCCCACGTAGACCACGGCAAGACCACCTTGGTAGACCAGCTCCTGAAGGCTGGCGGCACCTACCGCGAAAACCAGGAGGTACAGGAACGCGCCATGGACTCCATGGACCTGGAGCGCGAAAAGGGTATCACCATCAAGGCCAAGAACACTTCCATTCACTGGAATGACTACACCATCAACATTGTTGACACCCCCGGCCATGCCGACTTCGGTGCCGAGGTGGAGCGTGTGATGAAAATGGTGGATGGCGTGATTCTGGTGGTAGATGCCTACGAAGGCCCGCAGGCGCAGACGCGTTTTGTGCTTCGCAAGGCACTGGAGGAAGGCTTGCTGCCCATTGTGGTCATCAACAAGATAGACCGCCCGCATGCCGACCCCATGAAAGTGCACGACCAGGTGCTGGAGCTGCTGCTCGACCTGAATGCCACAGAGGCCCAGTTTGAAGCACCCTTTGTGTATGGCTCTGCCCGCGATGGCTATTTCATGAACAGCCCTGAGGGTGAGCCCCCGGTGGATTGCACACCGCTGCTGCACCAGATTGTAAAGCACATTCCCGCCCCGAAGGATGCAGACCCCGATAAGCCATTCAAGATGCTTATCTCCAATATTGACTGGGATGACTACGTGGGCCGCGTGGCGGTAGGCCGTATCACAAGTGGCCGCGTGCAGAAGGGCGACACCCTCTACCTGCTGCGCCAGGATGGTTCCCGCGTGCAGGCCAAGGTGACCAAGCTTTTCGAATACAGCGGCCTGCAGACCACCGACTCCACCGTGGGTGAAGCCGGCAACATCATCGGTCTTTCCGGATTCGAGGATGTGGATATCGGCCAGACCCTCACCGCCGACCCCGAGGGTGAACCTCTGCCTTTCGTCAAGATTGAGCCGCCCACCGTGCAGATGGAGTTCAGCATTAACGACGGGCCGCTGGGTGGGCGCGATGGTAAGAACGTGACGAGCCGCGTCATCCGCGACCGCCTGATGCGCGAGATGCGTACCAACATCTCCATCAAAGTGGAAGATACAGACCTGGCCGGTGTGTTCAGCGTTTCTGCCCGCGGCACAATGCAGATTGCCATTCTGGTGGAACAGATGCGCCGTGAGAATTACGAGGTGCTGGTCTCCCGCCCGAAGGTGATTGTGCGCGAGATTGATGGCGTGAACTGCGAGCCGTTCGAGACGGTGTTCATTGAGGTGCCGGACGAATGCGCCAACGGCACCGTGCGTATTCTGGGCAACCGCCGCGGCATTCTGGAAAACATGGAATCCAGCGGTAACGGGCGCACCACCATTCAGGCCACGATACCCACCCGCGGGCTCATCGGTTTCGAATTCGAGCTGGTGAACCTGACCAGCGGGCATGGCATCTTCTCCCATCTCTTCAAAGAGTACGCCCCCTATGCCGGTGAAATCACCACCCGCCAGACCAGCACGCTCATCTCCATGGAAGGCGGCATTGCCCGCCCCTACGCCCTGCAGGCTATGGAGGAACGCGGCTCACTCTTCATTGCCCCGGGCGATGAGGTGTATGAGGGCATGATTGTGGGTGAAAACCCGAAGAATATTGATATTCCGGTGAATCCTACCCGCGAGAAGCACCTCACGAACCATCGCTCAGCCACAAAGAACGACTCCATCCAGCTCACACCGCCCCGAGTCTTCTCTCTGGAGCGAGCCATCGAATATATTGAACCCGATGAGCTGGTGGAAGCCACCCCCCATTTCATCCGCATGCGTAAGCGCCTGCTGAATGCTACCGAACGCAAGCGCTCCGAAATACGCGCCAAGGAACTCTGATTCCCACCTCCCCCCATGTTCAGCGATATCATCAACTGGTTTGCAGGGCTTGATTACGTTGCCGGAGCCCTGTATACCGCCGCGCTGTTCCTGTATATAGCGGGGTTTCTGGGGGCGGTTCTGCCCTATCCTGGCTGTCTTGTGGCCCTGGGTGGCAGCGTGTGCTACACTTTGGCTACCGGCGAGCCCTACCCCGCCTGGTGGGTGTGGTGTCTCCTGGTGCTGCTGGCTGTTTTCGGCACACTGGTGGACAATCTCACCACAGCACTGGGTGCCCGCAAATTCGGTGGCAGCAAGCACGCCCTCTGGGGCAGTATGATAGGTCTTTTCGCAGGAGCGCTCTTTGTATTCCCCTTCGGCATCATACTGGGACCATTCCTGGGTGCATTTGTGGCCGAGCTCTACTTTCAGAAGAAATCCACACGCGATTCTGCCAAATCCGGTATGGGGGCCACGCTGGGCCTGCTGGCCGGCGTGCTCGCCAAGCTCATCATCATGGGCCTCATGCTCGTGCTCACGGTAATGTGAGTGAATAGAGCAGAAGTATATAATGAAAAAATTTAAGCGGGCGAGTGCCCGCTTTTTTGGCTGCTGCCGCAGGAAGCTTTTTCAATAGTCAATGGTCACTTGTCAATAGTCAATTCCAGCGCATCAAGGCTCTGGCGGCAGAGAGCGGCAGACCACTGGCCGGGAGCCGTTGGCGTATCCCCCAGATAGCCGTAGACCAGACAGGCTCCGTGCTGGGCGTACAGAAGGCGGCTGACAGCACCCAGCGAGCCCATGCCCATGACGGTGGTGATACCAGTAGCACGGCGCAGCAGCTCCACGCCGGTCATCATATCCTCCGCGCTGTGCAGGCGGAAGGCAAATTTAGCCACATCGGCACCCAGGGTGCGGGCCATCTGTTCCTTTTCCAACAGAGTGTCCAGACCAGGAGTCTTTTCAAAATCGTGAGCAGAGGCAATGATGGGAACACCAGCAGCATGAGCTTCAACCACCAGCTCCCGGGCCTCGGGAAGCCGGGCAATCTCCCAATCAAAAGCAGAGGCCAGCGGCAGCAGCGCACGGGCTATGTACAGGCGTTGCTCTGTATCCATAGCGCGCAAGCCACCCTCACTTTCGTGGCGCACGGTCACCAGCACCGGGCGGCAGCAGCGCATCTGCGCCAGGGCTGCCCAATCGGTATCAGCCGACAGACCGTCCGCACGCAGCTCCACCACATCGCAAGGCAGGCTTGATGCCGCGCAGGCAGCCTGCCATGCGGCAAGGTCAGAAACAGACCCCACCACCAGCGGGCGGGTAAAGCAAAGGCGTGGCTGAACATTCATACGGGCTGTATTCTATACCAATGATGCCAGACACGCAAGTGAATATGCAGCTATTTGCTATTGCGTTAGGCTCATGAACATGATAGCATGCGCTCATGGCACATAGTTTTGAGGATGCAGTAGAACAGGTTCTGAAAAAAACGGACACCTACCCGTCTGATGCTTATTTCTTCATCCGCGCTGCGCTGGATGCCACAGTCGAACGCACCCACAAAACGGCCTCTAACCCACACCTGAGCGCTGAGGAGCTCTACTTCGGGTTCTGCGCCTATGCGCTCGAGGAATACGGCCCGCTGGCCATGGCAGTAATGGAACAATGGGGTATTACTGAATCCACCCACGTCGGGGATCTGGTCTATAACCTGATTGATGTAGGCGCCTTTGGCAAACAGGAGGGCGACCGACGGGAGCAATTTGACGGACTCACCCCGGTTGCAAGCCTTCTCAACGCCCCGTATGAAACAGTAGATTCACCCCAGCAAGACTGATTATCATGAACACCAATGCCATGCAGGGAACAGACTTACGCTGGCCGGCTGAATGGGAGAAGCAGGAGGCCGTCTGGCTCTCCTGGCCGCACCGGGACGACCTCTGGCAAGGGGGGCTGCAGGAGCTGCACACGCGCTATGCGGAACTGGCTGCCGCCATTGCCATTGAGGCAGAGGTACGCATCAATGCCGCCGCTTCCCTGCATGCTGGGATTGACACCCTGCTGCGTAAGCACAACGTGGAGCGATTCAAGCTTTTTGACCACCCGACCAACGATGTATGGTGCCGCGACCACGGGCCTGTTTTTGTGCGGCGGGCCGATGGCAGCCTGCAGCTGGCCAACTGGACCTTTAATGCCTGGGGCGGTAAGTTTGCTCCCTGGGACCTGGACAACGAGATTCCAGCCCGTATAGCTGCCAGTCTGGGGTTGCCCCAGCTGACCAGCCGAATGATTCTGGAAGGCGGCGCTATCGAAGGCAATGGTGAGGGGCTTGTAGTGACGACAGAAGCCGTGCTGCTCAACCCCAACCGAAACCCCGGCTGCACCAAGGCCGAAGTGGAAGCCGAGATGCACCGGATGCTCGGCACAACACATGTGTTCTGGCTAGGCAGCGGTATTGAGGGCGATGATACCGACGGTCACATTGATGACATGGTGCGCTTTGTGAATCCGGAGGCGGTAGTCTCCATTGTGGAACCGGATTCCCGCTCCCCGCATTACCGGGCTCTGGCAGAAAATAACGAGCGGCTGCAGGATTTGAGAACACCCTCCGGCCACCGGGTCGAGGTGATTTCCCTGCCCATGCCGCAGCCCCTGGTAGCAGAAGACTGGCGCTTGGAACAGTTGCCTGCCAGTTATGCCAATTTCCTTATCTGCAATGGAAGCGTGATTGTCCCCATATTTATGCAGGAGAAAGAGGATGACCGGGCCCTGGGTATTCTGCGCGAAGCATTCCCCGGCCGCCGTGTGGTGGGCATAGATGCCCGCCGCCTGGTGATTGAGGGCGGTGCCATCCACTGCATCACACAGCAGCAGCCGGAATACATTCCAGAATGATTAACTCAGGCAGTCGAACGCCTGTGGTATCATTCATTAGTCAATCGTCAATCAAAAAGGGCTCCTTCCGGAGCCCTTTTTTAGTGGTTAATATCCCAGCCAGAAATCACGCTGAGTATCCAGAGGAATCATATCACCGGGTTTGAGTGATTCCCAGTTATAAGTCGTGCGCCAGCGGTACCGCAGTCCATTAGGCTGCGTGAAAAGCACATCCATGCCCTGCTCTCCCTTGCCGGTATTCTGGCGGGCGGTAAGCTCGCTGAGGGGGATGATGATGCGATGCGTGCGGAAGCCTGAGGCATCGGTCTCATCCTCCGGCGTGGCGCAGAATGCCACGGCTTCATAGTCCTGATTCACCGCATAGGGCGGAGCCTGTACCAGGGCGTTCACATGAATGGTATTATTGCAACGTATGGTGAGCACCAGCTCCTTGCCCGTGTATTGCAGGGAAGCCTGCTGCACCTCAGGGCGGGGGCACGGCGCATAGAACTCGGTCTTATCTCCGGCAGGAGCAAACACCTGGCAACGATCCAGCAGACGCGCTGAATTGAGCGTGAGATAGGTGGGTTTCATACCCAGAGTGTAGTTACCTGCCCCCATCAGCGGGGTTCCCATAGCCGCCATATCGGTCACGGTACCTTCGTTGTGCGGCAGGTTGAGCCCATGGCCCAGCTCGTGAGCCAGGCCTCCAAGCCACTTGGTAAGCAGGCGGCCCTCGTGTGTATTCTGCCCCAGATGGCGCAAATCGAAATGGGCGTAGTCGAGAGCAAAGCAGTTGCGTCCCAGTCCGTAGAACGGCACACCACCCGGCTGCAAATCATTGTATTCGGCGTCGTGGAAGGTGGGCATAATCACGAGGAGATGGTCACTGCCAATGGTGCCGGGATGAGCATCCGCATATTCTCGAATTTCCTCTAAACATTTATTATGACCAGTGCCATAGGCATATTCACGATGGGAATGCTTGCCACGCACCATGTGGAGTTTCACATTACCATTTTCCTGCATCTGCATGCCGAAACTGCGGTTCGGGAAACCATTGCGGGTCATCTCCCTGGCATAAAACTGCTGCACATAGTACATGATTTCGCTCAGACGACGTTCACAATCGGCTACCGGCTCATTGTCATTCCCGAGGAAATAGACGATATTGAGCGGGTATTCAGTAGGCTGTACAGCCGCGGAACCAGCCAGGATCTCCTTGGCGCGGTCAGAGAAATGGGAAGGCACGGCGGCCTGCACCAACGGCAACAGCATACTCACAGCGGCAATCAATGTCGTTGTTTTCATGCGCGGGATTCTACCAGGTTTTCGCAAAAAGGCAAGAAAATGCGCCTTGTCGGCTAAGCGACAAGGCGTTACTCATTTCTTAGAATTAAATCAGGCTGCCTTAATGGCAGCAATCAGCTTGTCCTTGGTGGTCATGCCGGTAATGGTGTTCACCACTTCACCATTCTTGAAGATGATGAAGGTAGGCAGGGAACGCACGCCATAACGCACAGCAATGGCCTGGCCTGCAGGCTGACCGGCATCCACCTTGACTACTTTTGCCTCTGCAGCCAGGGCTGTACCCACCTGCTCCACGGCAGGCATCATCATCTTGCAGGTTCCGCACCAGGTTGCCCAGAAATCTACCAGAACCGGAACGGGGGACTTGAGGACTTCTGCCTCAAACGTACTCTCTGTTACTTCTTTGAGTGCCATATGTTTGTTGTTTTGTTGTCTTGAGTCTTAAAACGCCGCCGGGGCCTGACCACCGGCGGCGTTGATGAAATTTCAACGAATCATACCATGGTTTCCTTACATGCAGGCACGCAGGCGAGCCACGAGATTCTCTTTGGAGGTTGCTCCCACTATGGTGTCCACCAATTCCCCGCCACGGAAAAACATAAGCGTAGGAATAGAGCGGATATTGTAGCGGTTGCAGAGTTCCTGGGTATCGTCATCATCCACATTCACCTTGCAGACCCTGGCCTGCCCGGCAAGCTCCGTCGCAAGCTGATCCACAATGGGAGAAATCATCTTGCACGGCCCACACCAGGGAGCCCAGAAATCTACCAGGACGGGCACGGGGCTTTCAAGCACCTCCGCAGCGAAATTACCGTCTGTAATCTGTATTGCCATGGTGAGGGATATGACGCCAGGAACGAGCTTTCCGTTGAAAAATTATTCTTCTTCGTCAGCAGCTTCCTCTTCTTCCTCCCCTTCGGTGTCCTCTGCGGTCTCTTCCTCATCAGCGGCGACATCTGCGCCATCAGAAGAGCCATCAGACGGCCAGCCGAAAGTGGGTTCGGACACACGGCCGAATGTGGTATCAATGCTGTACTGCTGGTAGCCGAAGTAGAGAATGGCAAGCAGAGCAATGATAGTCACAACGAGGATGGTGGGATGCGTGGGCTTCTCCTCTTCTTCCTCTTCGATGACTTCCACCTGTTTCTTCTTCTTGGGACCGCCCTTGCCGGCGGCACCGGGCTTGGACGCAGATTTCACACCAGGCTTGGCCGGCTTGGCAGCCTTGCCAGGCAGAGGAGCCGTAGCAGTAGGCATGGCCGTTGTAGCAGTAGGAGCCACAGCCGCAGGAGCTACGGGAGAGGACGGAGGAACAGGAGCGGCCGGCGCAGCCGGTGCAGCAGGAGCGGCGGGTGCAGCAGGTGCTGCCGGGGCAGACGGAACAATAGGACGCGTCGGAACCTGCAGCGGCATCGTCGGGGTCATGCGCGGAGCCGTGGGAGGAACGGGGGCTGCGGGGCGAGCCGGAGCGGCGGGTGCAGCAGGAGCAGCGGGGGCAGCAGGTGCCAGCGGCACCGTGGCAGCAGCGCGAGGCGCAGAGGGGGGCACAGCGGCAGGACGCGGAGCAATCGGAGCCGTCGGAGCTGAGGGAATTGCAGGACGCGGAGCTGTGGGCGGCACAGGACGCGGAGCCGTGGGGGGAACGGGAGCCGTGGGGGGAACGGGAGCCGTGGGAGGAACGGGGCGCGGAGGAGTCGGAGGAAGAGGAGGAGTACTCATAACGTCAGTAAAGTCTGGTGCCGCTGAAGCGGATTTCTTCTTATATTGCACTTTTTTTTTGCTTTTGCAAGCGGAAAACTCCTGCCAGCGATATTTTTTTGCATTTCTGCAGTTAAATCTCCTACTTTTTACCAACCCACGAGCGATACAGCGAGGGGCGGCCACCTGCCTGCATAGGTTTCTGCCAGCTATCATCCGGTTCTGCGCCGATTTTCTTCAACAGCTTCAAATCTGTCTGTGCATTGCGGATTACGGAAATCACGTAAGGGTGAGTGAAACCATTTAGGAGCCATTCCTGACGGCCACCTCTCCAGGGCAGGGCGAGACTAATATGATGTTTTTTGTTGATTCCCAATCCATATTCCAGCAAAGAAACAGCACGGCCATACCGACCTTGCTTCATTTCAGTACGAGCCCAGCGCAGCAAATGGTGAGCATAATACGATGGCCAGTTTGCCAGCATATTGAAAGGCATGGCATCTCCATGATAAGTGTTTCTGAACACCTGTTCTGCCTCCTCATGTTTCTTCCGGGCGTCCAGCACATCGGCCAGCATGATAGCCATGAATTTCTGTCGGGGATTGGCAGTCAGAGCCATTCGCAGCAACTGCTCCTGCTCGGCATAATTTTCTTCATACAAAGGCCGTGAGAAATATGTATCCATCAAGGCGGGCGCAGGATAACGCGGCATCAGGCGTGCAATGAGCGCCCGGCGTTCTTCGAAACGGGAATCTCTGCCACCTGCACTGACCTTGTTGTACTCCCATTGCATCATCCATGCGTCGCGGAGCTTCTGTTCCAGGTGAACACAGACCGCACCACAACACAGTAACACAAGCAAAAGCATGGCGCGCCCCATCCATTTCTGCGCCCTGACCTGCACAATTTCCTCTGCTCCCCGCCGCAGTAATCCCAGCCAGCGTTTCCGGACAAACGCAAACGGGGAGGACATGATTCCGCAGCAGAACGCTCCCATGCAGACCAGCGCAAAGGAATGCCAGGGAAAATCCGCCACAGCATAGGCAGCAAGAAGAAGAACACACAGCAAAGCAGCAGCCACTGCACCCCGCCGCACAATACCGACCTGATCCGAAGCCATACAGCGGAACGCCTGAGCAACATGCAGCAACAGAAGAGCAATGATGAGAAGAATACCCACAAGACCATAATCCAGCCACACCTGCAGATAATCATTATGGGCATAATTCGGCAGATACCACTCTCGATAGTAAGGAATCACCTCCCATTCGGTTGCCCCTGCACCACAGCCAAACAATCCGCTCTGCGGCAGAACTTCGCACACCGCAGCCCATATTCTGAACCGCAGGTGTGAATCTGCCTTACTGAAGAAGGAGCCCAGAACATTGGATGCAAATAAATCATAGAGCCCCACCCCCAGCAAGATCAACAACACAATACCAACCGCATAACTGAACCACCCCAGTTTTCTGCCGGAATACAGCCGCACCAGTACATCCATCAGCCACATAATGACCAATGCCACAGGAAGGATGAAAAATGGTACGCGGGTCGAGCAAAAGAACGACATGAGCACAGAAAGCACGGCCACCATGAGCAGCACGGCTTTCCGCCACCCTTTCTGCCCCCATACAGACCAGGCTGCGAGTACTAGGCCAGCCCCGGCAAAAAAGAAACCGGCAAAATTCTTGTAGACAAACAAGGACACAGGCACCCGGTTAGGTCCTTCCGGCGTTTCAGATGCACGCCCTGTCCATTCAAGGCAGAACCAAGGTTGCCTTACAGCCCAAAACGCCAGCATATTAAGCACAATCGCCAGCAACAGGAGAAGAAACAGCGAGGAATGGCGCTGGTTCTGAGCGGCGTACATCCCGGCTACATAATAGACGGCAGCACCCAGTATAATGGCTTCATCCTCATAGGAATCAACCACCGCATAACTATTCACGCATCGCACCAGAAAATAACCGGCAGCAGCAAGGGTGAACCACCCCAGCCAACTCATGCGGACCACCCGGTAACCAGATAGCATACTCCCTCCCACCAGCAGCAGTATCACCAGCAGCACTATGCTGACAGGGTATGCGCTGAAGGAATGGGAATCCACCCCCGACATTGAAAAGAGCCACAGCACCGCCAGCAAGACTGCAGCTACACGTCCAGGCACGCTTTCCGTTAAACGCGGTTTCGGTTTTCCCTCTGCCATAAGGCGCATCATACCAGATAATCACCTGTTATTCAAGCCCACCGGGCCACAACACCAGAAAAAAGGGATGAGTCACATGAACTCATCCCTTTCTGAAAGTTTCCCGAACTAATGGGGTCAGGCCTCAACAGCAGCGGGGGTCACGGCAGCAGCCGGAATCTCCTCCTTGTTGGTGAAGTGCCACTTCACCTTGTTGCGCTTGCTGGCAGAACGAGCCTTGCGACGCTTTTCATCCATGGGGCTCTCAAAAGCGCGACGACGGCGCATCTCCTCGAGGATACCCTCGGTGTCGAGCTTGGTCTTCAGGCGCTTCAGAGCGCGATCGATCGGTTCACCTTTACGTACAGATACGGAACGCATGATAATTGTGTTGTTGTTGATAAATTGTCCGGGAACGGGCAGGCAAGATACAGCAATTGGATGTTCGTGTCAAGTTTTTTGTCACTTATTTCAAAAAAAATACTGACAAAATACATCTTCAGCCTGTCAAATCCGGGCTTGCCAACAATAACGCGAGCATGTACAATGCGCGCGTGTCTGCGACAAAACACCCACAGATGTGTGATTTCAACGAACGCCCGTTCATCCTCTTCTGGGAGGTAACGCGCGCCTGCGCCCTGGCGTGCCGGCATTGCCGGGCCATTGCTCAGCCGCAGGCCCACCCGCAGGAGCTGAACCACGAGGAAGCCCTGGCTCTGGTGGATGAGATTGCAGACCTTGCCCCACCTATGCTCGTCCTTACCGGGGGAGACCCCATGATGAGGCGGGACATTTTCGAACTCATCGAACGGGCTGCCTCCAGAGGTCTGCGGGTCGCGCTCAGCCCGGCAGCTACCCATCGCCTGATTAACACTGACTTTCACCGCTTACGCTCCGCCGGCGTGGTCAGCCTCAGCCTGAGTCTGGATGGCGCAACTCAGGAAACGCACGATGCATTCCGCCGCGTACCGCACACCTTTGAACGCACCCTGCAGGCGGCCCGCATGGCAAAGGAAGCCGGCATCCAGCTGCAGATCAATACCACCATATCCCGCACCACCCTGCCGGAGCTGGAAGGATTTGTGGAACTTCTCAAGCAGATTCAGCCGGATGTCTGGAGCGTGTTTCTACTGGTTCCCACAGGCCGGGCCACACTGGAAGAACTCCCCACGGCAGAAGAGCTGGAAAAACTCTGGCAGCGCCTGCTGGAACTCCGCTCCGAACTTCCTTTTGCCATCAAGACCACCGAAGGGCATCACTACCGCCGCGCACTCATGCAGGCAGCCCGTGCAACAGGAGCCCCGGCCCCGCGACACATGGTCCCCACCCGGGATGGAAAAGGTGTCATTTTTATCTCCCATGTGGGCGAGATTCAGCCCAGCGGCTTCCTGCCGCTCACGGCAGGCAACGTCCGCACCGACAATCTCAAGGATATATACCGCAACCACCCGCTCTTTGTGCAGCTGAGAAACGATGATGCCCTGGGCGGCAAATGCGGCAAGTGTGAATACCGCCGCATCTGCGGCGGTTCCCGCGCCCGCTCTTATGGCACTTCCGGCGACATGATGGCCGCCGAACCTCTCTGCAACTATATTCCTGCAGCCTTACGCAGCAACTCTTCCCCGTCATGATCAACATCACCAAACTCTGGACTGGCGTCGTTCAACCCGCCGACCACATCCGCTACGGCCTGGGAAACGGCAGTGCCCTGCCCGGCAGCAGCACTGCAGCCTGCATGCCTGTCTCATCGCGGGCGCGCAAGCCTATCGTCGTCTGGAACATCACGCGCACCTGCAACCTGCGCTGCGTTCACTGCTATGCCGATTCCCACGCTGAGCGTTACCCCGGAGAACTGACATGGGAGCAATGCTGCTCTGTGATTGATGATTTGGCAGACTACAAGGTGAACGCCCTGCTTCTTTCCGGCGGCGAACCCCTGCTTCACCCCCAGTTACCCCAGCTCCTCCGCCGGGCCACCGAAAAGGGGCTCAAGGTGACCATCTCCACCAACGGCACACGCATCACGCCTGAATACGCCAGCATGTTCAAGGAGCTTGGCGTGGCCTATGTCGGCATCTCTCTGGACGGCATAGGTGCCATCCATGACCAGTTCCGCGGAGTGATGGGCGCGTTTGATGGTGCCATACGCGGCTTCAAGCTCTGTGAGGAAGTAAAACAGAAGACGGGACTTCGCCTTACTCTCACTCGCAACAACGTGCAGAGCATGGAGCAGATTCTCAACTTCATCGAAGACGAAGGCATCCAGCGCGTCTGCTTCTACCACCTCGTCCCCACAGGCCGCGGGGTCGACGTTGCCAGCCTGAAGCCTGAAGAAGCCCGCGCTGCGCTCGACATGCTGATTGCCCGCGCCGAGAAATGGCATGCAGCCGGGCAGACTCGCGAACTCCTCACTGTCACCCAGCCTGCCGATGGCGTGTATCTGCTGCTGCGCCAGCTGCGCGAAGGTCACCCCCAGGCTGCAGAGACACTGCGCCTGCTCAGCTGGAATGGCGGCGGGGCCAACAGCTCTGGCCGTGGCATCGCCAACATCGATACCCAGGGTAATATTCACCCAGACCAGTTCTGGCAGGGAATCACCCTGGGCAATGTCAAGAACCAGAAATTCTCTGATGTCTGGGAAGCCTCTCAGGAACCCAGCGCCGCTGTGCTGCAGGAAATCCGCGGCCACGACGACCCTCTTGAACGGCAGAAGAAACTGAGCGGCCGCTGCGCCAGCTGCAAACATTTCGCCCTTTGCGGCGGCGGATTCCGCACCCGTGCAGCATTCGCCAATGGCCACTGGTATGGTTCAGACCCCGGTTGTTATCTCACCGACGAGGAAACACAGATTGATATTTCTGACCTTTTACCGTAATTTTTTCACTTTCCCGGGAAAAAGTTCATTTTTTTGCTTGCAGCACATGAAATGATATGGTATTTCTGATTGCGTCATGAAGCGCTTACTCCTTTCTACAATTCTCTTGGCTCTGGCCGGCACGACGTATGCCGACATTCAGGCTCCTCCCGCCTCAGAGTACACTGCTACCCGTAAGCTGGGTCGTGCTGTCAGCAACATCCTCTTCGCCGTAGAGGAAATCCCCACCACCATGATTCGCTGGAATGATGCCGAAGGCAACAATGCTGCATACTCCATGGGTATCGTCGATGGTACTTCCCGCGCCCTCTCCCGCGTGGGCTACGGCTTCTATGAGCTGATTACTTTCTGGGCCCCCACCTACAAGTGCACCTACAAGCCCTGCTACCAGGACACCTGCGGCCGCAGCGGTCTCAAGGAGTACAATGTGTGGGGCGGCTTCTCTGAATTCCCCGAGGAACTCGGCTTCCAGAGCAAGTACGGTTACAGCCGTCTCTCCAACGACTGATAATTTTTTCTATAATGAGAAAACCCCGGTTGGCACAACCAACCGGGGTTTTCTTATTGGCGAACAAAACGCCAGAATCCAGATTACCCTCTACGGAGAATCTGCGTAAGCTCAAACTGAAAAGCCTGCAGCTCCTCAGGCGTGGGCTGCCCGCTCAGCTCACTCCAGGCAAAACGCCCCAGCTGGTCAATCTGCCATGCCCCCTTTGTACCGGAACTGAACTGCACCTTACCCGAAATCAAGGTGCCGGGCAGCGTCAATTCATCCAGCGTCACCACAGGCTTCCCCATCTGCCCCCCTGCCGGCATCTCCTCCGCCGCCGGGCTCTTCTCCACCACCGGTTCCGAAGCAGCTGGTTCCGGTTTTGCCGCCTGTGCCACCGGAGCGGCAGTTGCTATCTCTATATTATGATCCAGCAGCAGAAAGCGCACGTCCATGTAAGTCAGATGCACGCCGCAGTCGCTTGCAAGCCGCTTCTGGATACCATTCAAATCTACCCCTTCCGATGCCCACTGGCGCACCAGTTCAAGTTGTTCAGCCGTTACGATACTCATACCCCACATCATACCCTGACCGCCCGCATTTTCAAGCCACAACCGTGACTTACTGAAAAAAGCCCGATGTTTGGCTAAACTAACACACATACTTATCTTCAATTCTACGCGCGTGAGCTACTTTAGGCTTGCACTTTACAAGATAAAGGTGTTTAATATCTGCGCGTAACTGTGGCCGCAGGAGGCCGCGTATTCCCAGGTTATGAACACGACAAAATTTATACAAGTGCCTGATGTAGCAAGTGCTGCGATGGATTATCTGAAGAATGATGCAGATGACCGCGGCGAGCTGGTAACACTGAATGTAGGCCCCTCGCACCCGGCCACTCACGGCGTGCTTCGTCTGAAGCTTGTTATTGATGGTGAGGAGATTGTATCCTGTGATCCGGTCATTGGCTACCTGCATCGCGGCATGGAGAAGATTGCCGAGAACTGCCACTACAACCAGTTTGTGACCTACACAGACCGCATGGACTACCTGGCACCGATGAGCAACAACATCGCCTACGCCTGCGCCGTAGAAAAGCTGCTGGGCTGGGAACTGCCGGAGCGTGGCCAGGCCATCCGCGTACTGTGCTGCGAGCTTTCCCGCATTTCCTCCTGCTTCCTGGGCACAGGCGTATACGCCATGGACACAGGTGCCATGACTGCTTTCCTGTATGCCTTCGAAGAAAAGGAACGCGTACACAACCTGTATGAGCAGATCTGCGGTGCCCGCTTCACCTCCAGTTACACCCGCATCGGCGGCATGACGCGAGACCTGCCCAAGGGCATCGAAAAACAGATTCTCGACTTCTGCGACAGCGCCCTGCGCACTGTAGATGAAATGGAAAAACTTCTGCTGCACAACAAGATTTTCATTGACCGTCTCGTGGGCGTGGGTGTCATCACCAAGGAAATGGCCCTGCAGAATGGCATGACCGGCAACAACCTGCGCGCCAGCGGTGTATGCCGCGACCTGCGTAAGACCAATCCCTACCTGGGCTACGAGAACTATGAGTTCGATGTACCCGTGGCAGAAGAAGGCGACTGCTATGCCCGTTTCCAGGTACGCATGGAAGAAATACGCCAGTCCGTACGCATCATCCGCCAGGTCATTGCCACCCTGCCCGGCGGCCCCATCTGGGTGCAGCTCGACAAGGGCATCCTGCCCCGCAAGGCAGATGCCATGCAGGGCATCGAAGAACTCATCCGCCAGTTCATGGTAACCACAGAATGCGTGAACGCCCCGGCCGGACAGGTATACTTTGCCGCAGAAAACCCGAAGGGTGAGCTTGGCTTCTTCCTGGATTCCCAGGGTGGCGGCATTGCCAACCGACTCAAGATGCGAAGCCCCTCCTACTGCACCCTCTCCATCCTGCCCGAACTACTGCCCGGGCACCTTGTGAGCGATGTCGGCGCCATCCTCGGCTCCTTCGACTTCGTGCAGGGCGAATGCGACCGCTAAACCTTAACTCTCTTACCACGAAACAATTTACCATGTCTGATACCCCCAACGCGATTGATGCCATCACGGCAGCCAAGCCTTCCCCCGGCGAACAGCACTTCCCGAAGTTCAAGGTGACTCCCTCACTGGTGAAGGAAGCCAAGGCTCTTGTGGCCATGTACCCGGAAGGCAAGGAACAGTCCGCGGTGCTGCCCATCGTTCACCTGGTGCAGGAGAAGTTCGGCTTCATCTGTGCCGATGCCATGCCCTGGATTGCAGAGATGTGCAACAGCACCCCCATTCATGTTGCCGGCATTGTCACCTTCTATCCCGGCATCCACACCAAGTGCCCCGGCAAGTACCACTTCCGCGTCTGCCGCACCATTGCCTGCTCTCTTTCCGGTGGAGAGGAACTCATCCCCTATATCTGCGAGAAGATTGGCGTCAACTTTGCCGAGATGAGCGACGAGGAACCCATGCTGGTGAGCCCGGATGGCCTGTGGAGCGTTGAACCAGTGGAATGCCTGGCCAACTGCGGCTTCGGCCCCAATGTCATGGTCAACGATGTGCTTTACTCCCAGGTGACCACCAAGAAGATCGACGAGATTATCGCCAAGCACCAGCCCAAGAAGTAACCCCTTATCTGCGTAACCATGAGCGAAATCACCTACAAACCCGGCAAGGAACCGCATCCGCGTGAGACTCGCCGTATTTTCCGCAACATCGACCGCAAGGGGTACGACCCCTCCATCAAATGCTTCATCAAAGACGGCGGTTACGAAACCCTCAAGAAGGCCATGGAAATGGAACCTTCTGCCGTTACTGAAGAAGTGAAGAAGAGCGGCCTGCGCGGCCGCGGCGGCGCAGGGTTCCCCACCGGCGTGAAGTGGACTTTCATTCCCAAGGGCAACACCAAACCCGTTTATGTGGTCTGCAACTGCGACGAATCCGAACCCGGCACCTTCAAAGACCGCTTTGTAGTTCACCAGGATCCGCACCAGCTCATCGAAGGTATGATTATTGCCTGCTACGCTGTACAGGCACATTATGGTGTCATCTACATGCGCGAAGAGTTCCCCGAAGCCGCCAGGATTATGCAGAAGGCACTCAAGGAAGCTGAAGAAGCCGGATTCCTGGGTGAAAACATTCTCGGCAAGGGCTATGACCTCAAGATTATCCTGCACCGCGGTGCCGGTGCCTACATCTGCGGTGAAGAAACCGGCCTTATCAACTCTATTGAAGGCCTGCGCCCCTATCCGCGCATCAAGCCCCCCTTCTTCCCGGCTGCCATCGGTCTGTATGGCTGCCCCACCATTGTCAACAATGTGGAATCTCTCTGCCAGGTGCGCCAGGTGCTCATGCGCGGTGGCGAGGCATACGCCGCAGAGGGTGCCCAGCGGTCTCCCGGCACCCGTATCATCGGAGTCTCCGGTGATGTGAAGCGCCCCGGCTACTACGAAATCGTCTCTGGCTCCATGACCTTTGGAGAGCTGCTCTATGATGTATGCGGCGGACCGAAGCGTGGCCGCAAGTTCAAAGCCATCATTCCCGGTGGTGCCTCTGCCAAGGTCATGCGTTGCGACGAGAAGCTCAAGGGCCGCAACAGCGATGGCTCTGTAAAGGAAATGAGCATCTTTGACGTCCCCTTGGATCTGGACAGCATCGCCCAGCACGGTTCCATGAGTGGTTCCGGCGGTATCATCGTCATGGATGACAGCCGCAGCATGCCCAAGGTTCTCAACAACCTCAACCGCTTCTATGCCTGGGAATCCTGCGGCCAGTGCTCCCCCTGCCGCGAAGGCAACCCGTGGATGCTCAAGCTTTCCACCCGTATCTGCGAGGGCAAGGGCTCTCCTGAGGATGTGGATCTGCTCAAGAGTGTAGCCGACAACATCTGCGGACGCACCGTCTGCGCCTTCGGCGAAGCCTGCTCCTGGCCCACCCAGGCCTTTGTCACCAAATTCCGTGAGGAGTTCCTGGCGCTTACCAAGCCCATCAACGCTCTCAAGCCGCACTCTGCCGAAGCCAAGGAGGCTCGCAAGTTCCTCTCCCGCGAAGACTAAACCTTTACTCCTGCCGAACCAATGAGTACACCCCCCGCAATTCTGCCGAAAGACGCTGCCGCTGCTGAAGGCAAGGTAAATGTCCAGATTAACGGCAAATGGTATCGTTTCCCGAAAGGCACACGCATCGCCGATGCCTGTAACGCCGTAGGTGCACACGTACCCTGCTTCTGCTACCACCCCAAGCTTTCCGTGGTCGGTTCCTGCCGTATGTGCCTGGTAGAGCAAGGCATGCCTCCGCGCCAGGCCCCCGGTACAACCCCGCAGTATGGAGACGACGGCTACCTGCCCATCAGCTGGATGCCCCGTGCCATCATTGCCTGTGCCAACACCGTGGCAGAGAACATGGGTATCCGCACCACCAGCAAACTCACAGAGGAAGCCCGCCGAGGCGTGCTGGAGTTCCTGCTTTCCAACCACCCGCTCGATTGTCCTATCTGCGACCAGGCCGGTGAATGCAAGCTGCAGGAATACACCACAGACTATGGTAGTGGCACACACCGCTTTACCGAAGAAAAGACCAAGAAGGGCAAGAATCTTTCCATCGGGCCCCGCGTAAACCTCGACCAGGAACGCTGCGTGCTCTGCCGCCGCTGCGTGCGCTTCATGAAGGAAATCGCCGGGCAGGATGTTCTGGGCGTTGTAGGCCGCGGCACGCACAATGCCATTGCCTGCTATCCCGGCACCCAGCTGGACAGCAACTACTCCATGAACGTAGTTGACATCTGCCCCGTTGGTGCCATGACCAGCAAGGACTTCCGCTTCAAGATGCGCGTGTGGTTCCTGAAGAGCACCCCCACCATCGATGTGAACTGCGGCACCGGCACCAACATCAACATCTGGACCCGCGAACAGCAGGTCTACCGCATCACCCCGCGCCAGAACGACGCAGTGAACAGCTGCTGGATGCCCGATGATCATCGCCTCAATTACAAGTTCATCAATGCTCCGGAGCGTATCACCACCCCGCTGGTAAAGACTGATGCCGGTGCCCAACAGCGCCCCTCCACCTGGGATGCCACCCTCGGTATGGTAGTGGAGCAGCTGCACCGCATGGCTCCCTCCGAAACAGCTCTCATCTGCTCCGCGCGCATGACCAATGAAGAACTCTACATGGTACGCGCCCTTTCCAAGCAGCTGGGTATCACCAAGATGGATATCGTTCCCCGCAAGGGTGAAAACGATGGTCTGCTTGTCAGCGATGACCGCAATCCGAACACCAACGGCGCCAAGCTCATTCTGGGCAAGACCGGCGCTGGTCTGGCCAACATCCGCCGCGGTGTCCGCAACAACTCCATCCGTTTCATGATTGTGCTGGGCGAGGACTTGACCGAAGAAGCAGGCTTCACCACGGAAGACCTCGCAGGGCTTGAATACCTCCTCGTGGTACACCACAGCGAAAACGCCACCACCAAGGTGGCAGACGTGGTGCTGCCCGGTGTCACCTTTGCTGAGAAATACGGTACCATGATTAACGTGGCAGGCCGCATCCAGCGTCTCAACAAAGCCATCGAACCCATTGGTGAATCCCGCTCCGACTGGGAAATCTGCCGCAATCTCTCCGAAGGTCTCGGATGCGACTGCGTGCGCGTCATCGCCTGCCCGACCCCCATGTCGGTTCTGGACGAAATGGCTCAGGAATTCGAAGAACTCAACGGAATCACCTGGGGCAACATCGGCAACGACGGCAAGGTCGTTCTCAACACCGGTGTCACCATCCCCCTCATTGAACGCGAAAAAGCCAAGAAATAAACCGCTAACACCTCACACCTCAAATGGACGCTATCATCAACTGGTATAACGACCTGATGAGCAACGAAATCTGGTTCTACCTGATTCACACGCTGCTCAAGCTGGTTCTCATGTTTGCCGTTATCCTGGCTTTCGTTGTTCTTTCTGTATGGATTGAACGCCGCGTTGCCGGCTGGATTCAGGACCGCCCGGGCCCCAATCGTGCGGGTCTGCCCCTGTTCCTGCTGCAGCGATTCGGCAGCAAGGAGAAACAACCGCTCAAGGAATGGCTGCACTTCTTCGGTATCCCGGAGACCTGCTGGATTGCCAAGCTCTGCACCTGGCTGCGCCTCGACAGGGAAATTCCCTGCTTCGGCCTTATCCAGCCCTGTCTGGACGGCGGTAAGCTCTTCCTGAAGCAGGAAACCACTCCCTCCTATGTGCGTAAGTTCTACTTCATTCTGGCACCCATGCTGGTGCTCGGCCCGCCCCTTGTAGCCGCCGCAGTTGTTCCCTTTGCCTCTGAAGTGAACACCTGCTATGGTAACATCTCCATGTGCGTAGCCAATCTGGAAATCGGCCCGCTGTGGATTTTCGCCATCTCCGGTCTTTCCGTATACGGCCTTACCCTGGCAGGCTGGTCCTCCAACTCCAAGTACCCGTTCCTGGGTGGTCTTCGTGCCACGGCCCAGCTCATCTCCTACGAGGTAGCCATGGGGCTTTCCATCATCCCGTTGCTCATGATGTTCGGCACGCTGAACCTGCAGCAGATTGTTCAGTTCCAGGCCGATAACGGCTGGACACTGCTCCCGCTCTGGGGTGAGGGGCTGAGTTGGCAGCGCTGGGTCATGATGCTTCCCCTGGGCATCAGCTTCATCATCTTCGTCACCTGCGTCTTTGCTGAAGCCAACCGTACCCCCTTCGACATGGCAGAATGTGAAACCGACCTTGTAGCCGGTTACCACGCCGAATACTCCTCCATGAAGTTTGCCTCCTTCTTCATGGGTGAATACGCCGCCATGGTCATCGGTTCTGCCGTAGTGGTCACCCTGTTCCTGGGTGGCTGGTCCATCGGCTTCGGGGCAGATGCCGCCCTGGCAGCCTATTGCGACTGGCTGGCTGTGCTCTGCCAGTTCCTCATGTTCGTCGTCAAGCTGCTTGCCTTCATCTTCTTCTTTGTGTGGGTACGCTGGACTCTGCCCCGCTTCCGCTGGGACCAGGTCATGAAGCTTGGCTGGCTCTACTTCCTGGAAATCACCGTTGCCAACATCTTCCTGACAGCCGCAGTTCTCTATTTCATCAAGTAACCCCTTTTACCTTTACCCGATATGGCCTACATTAAAATAAACCGCCCGAAGTTCAGCTTGCTGGACAAGGTGTATGTGGTCGAGCTCGTGAAGGGGCTTGCCATCACCATGCGCCACCTGGTACTTTCTCTGCTCGGCAAGAGCCGCGGCAAGAAAGATTTCAGCAACAAGGGCGTAGGTGTCTGTATGCAGTTCCCCGATGAACGCTGGGATTCCCGCCTGCCCGAATACTACCGTGGAGCCCCCACGCTGGTACGCGGAGAGGACGGCCGCGAACGCTGCGTTTCCTGTCAGCTCTGCGAATTCATCTGCCCGGCACGTGCCATCACCATCACCCCTGGTGAGGTGGATTCCACCAGCAACTGCCAGAAGCAGGAAAAAGCCCCGGCCAAGTTCGAAATCGACATGCTGCGCTGCATCTACTGCGGCATGTGCCAGGAAGCCTGCCCGGAGCAAGCCATCTTCCTTTCCAAGGAATACCTCATCACCCTGACCGACCGCAATCAGGCTATCCGCGACAAGGAAACGCTGTATCGTCTGGGCGGCACACGCAAGGGGCTCGTCAACAAGTGGAACCAGTACAAATAAATTATCGTTATGTTTGAAACATCCCTTTGTCAGATTCTGTTCTACCTGCTGGCAGCACTTGCCGTGCTCTGCGCTGTGGGCGTGGTAGCATACCGCAATCCGGTGAACTCTGCCATGTGCATGGCCGTGAGCTTTGCCATGGTAGCAGCCATCTTCTTCGGTATGGGCGCCCAGTTCCTGGGCATTGTCCAGCTGATTGTCTATGCCGGTGCCATTCTGGTACTCTTCCTCTTTGTGGTGATGATGCTCGACATCCACGACGAAGGCAAGAGCCGTGGCAGTAGTGTACACGCCACCGTCGGCGTGCTGATTGCCGGTTTCTTTGCCGGGCTCATCATCGTGACGGCCTGGAACCTGCCCGGTGCCACTGAAGCCAGCTGCCCCGCCAGAAACCTGTGCAGCAGCATGGGCGAACTCCTCATCGGAGATGCCCGCACCGTAAGTGAAGCTCCGGCCACCACCCCGCAATATGGCAGCTACCTGCCGGAACTGAGCCCCGCTGCGGCAGCACGCATGGAAAACCCTGCCATCAGCGAAGAAGAAGCCGCCAAGGCCACCTCTATCTCTGATGTGAAGCTCCTCGGCAAATGCCTCTACACGCATTACAACATTCCTTTCGTCATCCTCGGCTTCGCCCTGCTCTCTGGCACGGTAGGTGCTGTGGCTCTCGCCCGCAAGATCCGCAAAGACTAAACCCCATTTTCCCAAACCATGATTCCGTTAGCACATTACCTGATTCTTTCAGGCATCCTGTTCTCCATCGGTCTGGCCGGGGTGCTCATCCGCAAGAACATCATCGTGGTGTTCATGTGCCTGGAGATGATGCTCACCGCCTCCAACGTAGCGCTGGTGGCCTTCTCCCGCGCCCAGGGTACTGCCGGCGTTCCTGTGTACGACGCCCAGGTACTCTCTCTGTTCATCACCGGCATTGCCGCGGCTGAAGTAGCCATTGGACTTGCTCTCATCGTTGCCATGTTCCGTGCGCGTCGCACGGTGGAAAGCACGGCACTCAACACACTTAAAGACTAAATCACCGGCATGAATATGATTCAGAATCTTCCCTGGTTGTTCCTGCTGCTGCCCCTGGTTGTTGCCGCCACCAACTGGGTATGCTTCCACAAGCACCCGCGAGTGGCCGCCACCCTGTCACTGCTGTCTGCAGCGGCTACCTTCGGGCTCTGCGTTGCCTACCTTACCGGCCTGCAGACCGGCACCCCGGACATCTACACCTGGATGCCCTGCTCCATTGAGCAGCTCTGCTTGCACCTTGGCCTGGTCATGGACCCGCTTGCCATGCGTATGATGCTGGTGGTCACAGGCATTGGTCTTCTGGTACACCTGTTCTCCATCGGCTACATGAAGGGAGACTCCTCCAACCTCAGCCGCTACTATGCTGGCCTGAGCATCTTCATGTTCAGCATGAGCACCATCGTTCTGGCAGATAACCTGGCCATGACCTTCATCGGCTGGGAAATGGTAGGCTTCTCCTCCTACCTGCTCATCGGCCACTGGTTCGACAAGACCAGCGCCGCAGCCGCCGCCAAGAAAGCCTTTATCACCAACCGTGTGGGTGACTTCGGCTTCCTGCTGGGCATCCTGCTCACGCTGGGCCTCTTCGGCACCATGAACTTTGCCGACATGGGAGGCAAGGCTGCCGGCATTGCACCGGCCGTACTCACCGTCACCATCGTATGCCTTTTCTGCGGTGCCATCGGCAAATCTGCCCAGTTCCCGCTGCATGTATGGCTGCCCGATGCCATGGAAGGCCCGACCCCCGTTTCAGCCCTCATTCATGCCGCCACCATGGTGGCCGCCGGTGTCTACATGCTGGTGCGCCTGCAGGTAAGCATGGGCACAGAAGCCTTCACAGAAACCTCCTGCACCATCATTGCCAGCGTGGGTGCCATTACCGCTGTTCTGGCAGCCATCATGGCGGTGCAGCAGGACGACATCAAGCGCGTTCTGGCCTACTCCACCCTTTCCCAGCTGGGCTACATGGTCATGGCCGTGGGTCTGCTGGCTGGTGAAGCCGCCATGTTCCACCTGTACACACACGCCTGGTTCAAAGCTCTGCTCTTCCTGGGAGCCGGTGCCATCATCGTATGCTGCCACCACGAGCAGGACATCTGGAAGATGGGGGGCCTTTCCAAGCGCATGCCGCTCACCGTATTCTGCTTCATGATGGGCACCTGTGCCCTCATCGCCATCCCCGGCTTCTCCGGTTTCTTCTCCAAGGAAGCCATCCTGGATGCCGCGCTGGCCAAGAGCCCCGTCTTCTTCTGGGTGGGTGCCGGTGTAGCCGCTCTTACCACCTTCTATATGCTGCGTCTCTGCATCGTGGCCTTCATGGGGCCTGCCCGTGACCATGGTGCCGAACACGCCAGGGAAGCAGGCTTCACCATGGCTCTGCCCCTGCTGGTACTGGCAGTCATGGCCGTCATTTCCGGCTATGGTTTCATTGCGAACGACCTGGTACCCTTCAACGGCTTCCATGCCCACGGCTTCTCACTGGGGCTGCCCTTCTATGTGAGCATGGGCTCCCTGGCAGCAGGCATTCTGCTGGCCCTGGCCGTCTATGGTCTGGGCAACCGCACCAAGGACCCGCTGGCAGGCAACTGCATCTCCAAGGCCCTCCGCAACCGACTCTACATTGACACCCTGTACGACAATGTTCTCATCGGCGGCATCCAGCAGGTATTTGCCAACATCATCCAGTTCCTGGATTCCTTCATCATCCGTGGCATCATCTGCAAGGGGCTGGTGTGGCTCACCGTCCGCATCGGCTATGTCTGCAGCTGGATTCAGTGCGGCTCCCTGCGGGCCTACACACTCGTCACCGGCATAGGTCTGATTATCCTTATCCTCCTCCTTGTCTACCAATTCTAAACATTTTTCACAATCATGCTTATCTGGCTTATCCTCATACCTGTGATTGCAGCAGCCTGCATTGGCCTGCTCAAGACCCCGGGTCGTCTCACAGCTCTGGTCAGCGCCGCCTGCACCCTTGTGCTGGGTGCCTACGCCGCACTGGCCCCCGAATGCAGCAGCGAGTGCCTCTCTACATTCTGCGGCACACCGGTGCAGCTCACCATGGGGCTTCCCCTCAGCCGCATCATGGTACTGCTGAGCATCCTGGTTACCTTTGCCGCCGTTGCCGGCATGAAAGCCCCCAACGCCGATGCCGAGCGCAGCTGGGCCATCTCTGCGCTGCTTATCTCCACCGGTGCCATGGGTGCATTCATGTCTGACAACCTCATTGCCTTCTACGGCTTCCATGAACTGGCCCTCATACCGACCTTCATCATGATTGGCTGCTACGGCCGTGGAGACCGCCGCAACATTGCCTGGACTGCCACCATCTACCTGGGTCTGGCCTCCATGATACTGCTTGCCGGCCTGCTCCTGCTCTGCAGCGAAATGCACGCCTGGAGTTTCAGCGCCATGGCAGCCTCTGTTCAGGCCGGCATCATGCCTACCAGCATCAGCCTCATTGCAGGCCTTCTTCTGGTCGGCTTTGGCACACTGGTATCCCTCTTCCCCTTCCACACCTGGGCAGCCCCGGCCTACGCCAGCGCCCCCACCCCCATTGCCATGCTGCATGCGGGTGTGCTCAAGAAGTTTGGTCTGTATGGGCTCTTCACCCTGGCAGCCGTATTCGGCTCCAAGTGCCAGGATCTCTTCGGCTGCTGGAACAACTGGCTGCTGGTACTCCTGCTGGGCAACGTGCTGTGGGTAGGTTATGTAACCATCTCCCGCACGCGTCTGGACGACATGCTCGGTAACTCCTCCGTCATGCACATGGGATACATCTTCCTGGCCTTTGCCGCTTTCATTGCATGCAACGGCAACAACGAACTGGCTTTCCAGGGTGCAGCCATGCTCATGCTCGCCCATGGTCTTACCATCGCCCTGCTCTTCCTGCTTACCGGGCAGATTGAAGTCCAGACCCGCACCCTCGAGCTCGACTCCATGGGGGGCCTCGGCTCCAGGCTTCCGGCCCTTGGTTTCCTGTTCGGCCTTGCCGGCATGGCCTCCATCGGTCTTCCCCTGCTGGCCAACTTCGTAGGCGAATTCAGCATCTTCGTCTCCTGCTTCGCCGGCTGGACACCAGCCCAGGTCACCTGCGACTGCTGGCTGGCCAATGTCGCCAACTTCTTCGGAGGTCTCGGTCCGGTGCAGCTTGCTACCATCGGGGCACTGTGGGGGCTGGTCATCAGCGCCATCTACATGCTGCGAGCCTTCTTCCGCATCTTCGAAGGGCCGGTGCATGCAACCTCAGAGCGAGCCACAAAACTCAGCGTCTCCGACATCGTTGCAGCCTGCTTCCTGGCAGTCTTCATCGTCCTCTTCGGCATCGTGCCTCCCACCTGCCTCTAATTTCATCTGACACCCCAACATTGAGCAACATATGAACATCGTATCAACCTATACCTGGTGTCAATTCACCCCGGCATTTGCCCTGGTGGGTCTGGCAGCTCTGCTCATTCTGGCAGATGCCCTGCTGCCGAAAGTTCCCAAACGCGCCTATGCATTCATCGGTGCCATGGGCTGCTTCATTGCCTCCTACTTCCTGTTCAGCGGTAACCATGCCGATGTCTTCGGCTTCATCGCCACCATCGCCACCGGCCTTTCCCTGCTGCTGGCATTTGACTACACGAAAATCAGCTGCGAATCCATTGCCGGCAGCGGCAATGAGGAAGGCACGGGCGAATTCTACGCTCTGCCGCTGGTAGCCTGCGCCGGCATTCTGTGTCTCACCCAGGCCCGCGACCTCGTCATGCTCTTCGTCAGCCTCGAAGTCATCACCCTCACCTCCTACGTGCTGGCCGGCTACTTCCGCCGCAACCAGGGCTCCATCGAAGCCGGCATCAAATACCTCGTACTGGGGGCCATGAGCACCGGCATCCTGGTATACGGCGTTGCCTGGTACTTCGGCATGGTGGGCACCTTCACCATCGGCTCCGATGTCGTCATCTCTGCCGTCAAGGGTGGAGTAGCAGCCTCTCCCACGCTTGCCCTCGGGTTCCTGCTGTCCACGGCCCTGCTGTTCGCCGGTGCCTTCTTCAAGATTGGCGCAGCTCCCATGCACGTGTGGATTCCAGATGTATACCAGGGTGCTCCCACCCCCACCACAACCTTCCTGGCCGTGGCCTCCAAGACCGCCGGTTTCGTGGTACTCTGCACCCTGGCCCTGCCCTTTGCGCCCTTTGCCATTCCGGGCAGCATGATTGGCAAGCTCATCATCTGGACCTTTGCACTGGTAGCCGCCACCACACTGCTTATCGGCAACCTGGGAGCCATGCGCCAGAGCAACATCAAGCGTCTGCTGGGCTACTCCTCCATCGGCCAGGCCGGCTTCATCATGGTATTCTTCCTGAACCTGAACAGCCCGGTTGTCTACATGGTAAGCCAGTACCTGCTGGCCTATGCCCTGGCCACCATCGCAGCATTCTTTGCCGTGGCCATGATCCGCACCCAGCGTGGCAGCGAGGAAATCGCAGCTTTCCGTGGTCTGGGCAAGAGCAACCCCCGTACAGCCTTCCTCATCACCATCTGCTTTGCCTCCCTGGCCGGCGTTCCCCTCACTCTGGGATTCCTGGTGAAGATGTACTCCTTCGTTTCCATCATCAAGGTTATGGAAGGCTGGTGCTGCCTGGGCTGGGTACTGCCCATCATGGTCATTACCGCCGCCGCAGGTTTCTACTACTACTTCAAGGTCATCCGTGCCATGTACTGGACCAAGCCTGAATCCGGCGACAAGCCCCTGCAGGTTCCCCTCTGCACCGGCATCGTGCTGACCATCTGCGCGATTACCCTGCTCTACCTGGGTACTGTACCGCTGCTGATCCGCGGTTAAGAGCTCCCGGCCACCAGAACTTTTCAACACCCCGTAGAAACCACTCTGCGGGGTGTTTTTCTATCGGGCATGTTTGTGAGGCACAAATAAACCTGACGCTTTATCTCCTTGCATCCGGGCAGCAGTCCGATATAATGACGACATGGCGAATGTTTCCCTTTCCCTCGGACCGAATTCCTACGATGTGCATGTCTCCAATGGAGCACTGGAATCCATCGGCTATCTCTGCAATTCCATCCGCCTTGAGGGCAAGGCTGCCATCATCTCTGATTCCAATGTCACCCCGCTCTACGCCGAACGCGTTCGCCAGAGTCTCGAAGACTCCGGCTATACCACCAGCCTGCATACCTTTCCCGCAGGCGAAGCCCACAAAAACCTGACCACCATTGAAACACTGGCTAATGAAATGGTACAGGCCGGGCACGACCGCACCAGCTTCATCGTAGCGCTCGGTGGCGGCGTAGTGGGAGACATGGCAGGGTTCCTGGCCAGCATCTACTACCGCGGTATACCCTTTGTGCAGATTCCCACAAGCATCATGGCACAGGTCGACAGCTCCGTCGGCGGAAAAACCGCGGTCGATATCGATGCAGGAAAGAACCTCATAGGAGCCTTCCACCAGCCCCGCCTGGTACTGGTAGACCCCACCACCCTCACCACCCTTTCCCCTCGTCTGCTGCGCGAAGGCATGGCAGAAATGGTCAAGCATGCCGCCATTCGCAAGCCCGGCATGCTCCACACTCTTCGTGAGCTGGCAGATGAAATCGACCTTGGGTTCACCCTTTCCACCATCGACCGCCTGCCCGACATCATCGCAGCCAACATTGCCATCAAAGCCCGCATCGTGGAAGAGGACGAGAAAGAAACCCTCGGTATCCGCGCCTTTCTCAACCTCGGCCACACCATAGGCCATGGTATTGAAGCAGCCCTTCCCTATGGTGAGCTGCTGCATGGCGAAGCCGTCAGTCTCGGGCTGCGGGCAGCCCTCTTCCTCTCTCGTCGCCACACCGGCCTCAGCACCGCCGAAGAGCGGGACATCCTCGACGTCTTGCGCGCCCTGGAACTCCCGCTCACCCTTCCGGCCGGGGCAGACATTAACCGCGCCCTGGCCCTCACCGCCAGCGACAAGAAATTCGAGAATGGCTCCATACGCTTTGTTCTGCTCAAGCAACTGGGTTACCCCGTACTCAGCAAGGAAATCACCCGCGAAGACCTGCGCGAAGCCCTGGAGCATCTTCTCCAATAAGCGCAGCATAAGTGATTTTCCTCTTTTTTGCTGTTCATAAGCCGACGGGCATGCTACAATACCCCCGGCCATGAGTGCAGGTGACGGCAGAGAAGGTAAAATCCGCGTAGCCCTGGCCAAAGGTCAGCTGGGCGGAAAACTGGCAGGTATGAGCCTGCCCCGCCAGATTGTGTCCATTGCTCTCTGGCCCCTACTCGAGCAGGTCATGAGCTTCATCTGCGCCTCCACCTCCCTGGTGCTCGCCACACACATGGGAGACCACGGCGAAAAAACCGCCCAGATTGCCTCCGGTATCGGTGTCACCTCCTTTGTCATGTGGCTGGGCTTCGTCATGCAGGGAGCCGTTGGCATGGGTGCCACTGCCATCGTCAGCCGCATGACCGGCGCCCGCAAGTACGCCGATGCAAACTACGCCGCCAACCAGGCCGCCGTACTGGGTCTCATTGCCGGTTTTCTCTCGGCGTTGCTCATGTATGGCACCGCCGATTTTCTGGTATCGGAAGTTCTCAGCCTGAGCGAATACGCCCGAGAAGTAGCCCTGCGCTACATGTACACCGGCTGCTGGGTTGCCGTATTCTCCGGCGTGGTATTTGCCTTGAATGCAGCCCTGCGCGGGGCCGGAGACACCCGCACCCCCTTCGTCATCATGCTGGTGGTGGATGGTCTCAACATTCTCTTCAGCCTCTTCCTGGTGCAGGTATGCGGTATGTTTGTGGAAGGGCTCGCACTCGGCATGATAGGCGGTATGGCCGCGGCATCCGCCGTGCTGCTGGGCATGCTCATCAAGCGCACCTGGAAACTGAAGAACGAAATGAATGGGCAGCCGCTGGATGATTTCTGCACCGCCCAGGGCGCAACCTATGCCCCGCCGCTCTTTCTGAACCGCAGGAGCCTGCGGCCGGATTGGAGCATGATGTACCGCATCCTCTGCATCGGCGTACCGCAGGCCATCGAAGTAGGCGGCATCTGGCTCATCCAGATTTTTGTACTCCGCATCATTTCCTCGCTGGGCGATGCCTCGGTCGGAGCACACAACATCGCCATCCGCATCGAATCCCTGAGCTTCCTTCCCGGCTTCGCCATCGGCATGGCAGGTGCCACCCTGGTGGGGCAGTACCTGGGTGCCCGGAGTGTACGGCTTGCATTGGAAACCGCCCGCAAATGCGTTCTGTACAGCGTCCTGTTCATGGGGTGCATGGGTGTGGTCTTTGTCCTCTGGCCTGATATTTTTGTCAACATCTTTGCCGCCGGCTCACCAGAACTCATTACCGCCACGCGCCCGGTCGTGCAGGCCTTCCTCATCATAGAGCCCTTCTATGCCGCCATGCTCATCTGCAAAATGTGTCTTCGCGGCGCAGGAGACACCCGGCGCGTCATGTGGGTCTCCTACGGCGGCATGGGGTTCTTCCGTGTTCTCTGCCTGCTGGCATGGTACTGGCTGTGGCCAGAAACCCTCAGTCTCGTCGGCATCTGGATGCTGATTGCCTGTGACATGCTGGTCGAATACCTCATTCTGCGTAAAATGCTCTTCGGGCTGCGCTGGGCCCGCAAAAAAGTCTGATACCATGAACACCGCCTGGCTCATCCAGAACCCGGAAAACAAACGTCTCATCCTCTTCATGCTAGGCTGGGGGGCCACCCCCAATGCCGTACAGCATCTCCCCTACCCGCAGGGTTACGACGTACTGTGCTGCTACGACCACCGCTCATTGAGCCCTCTGCACGCTGCAGAGTTCAGCCGCTACGAGCGCATCTATCTTTTTGCCTGGTCCTTCGGCGTGTGGGTAGCCGAACAGAGCTGCCAGGAACTCCCCCTGTACCGCACCATTGCCATCAATGGCACTCCCTACCCCGCCAGCCCGCAGTATGGTCTGCGGCTCAAGGTTCTCCTCCGCACCATACGCACCGTGGCCTCCGCCGGAGGAAACATTTTCAAAGACGAAGCACACCCGGAGAAATACGCCCCGGCGGGTCCATTTGAAGAACCAAGTCCCCGGCTGCAGCTGGAGGAGCTTGATTTTCTGGCAGAAGCCTGCCAGACCTTGCCTGAGCAACCGCACCTTCCCTGGAACCGGGCCTACATCGCCAACCGGGATGAGATATTCCCGCCCGACCGCATGCGCGCCTACTGGGGTGAGAGGGGACAGGATTTTGACAGTTTCCACTTCCCATTCTATACAACGGAAATCGTACTCAGCGAACTGAAAGACTGATTGCCCCCTCTTTTTCATTAAAAAAGCACTGCCAGAAAAAATTGGCAGTGCTTTCTGCATCATTGGCCTGGAATACGCTTGCATCGGCTACGCTTCCGGCAGCGCCCCCATACAAAGCCACCCACCGCAATCATCAGCACCAGAATCAGAGCTATCTGCCAGACAGGAAACCTGTCCAGAAACGAGGCCTCCTCAATGTTAATCCGCACACGGCTCATCTTAATCGAATCCGGCACACAGAAATCCCTCATATCAAAGGAAACCCCTTTCAGAACAAAGCAATCCTCCTCCGGAGCAATCGCATACTTGTAACTGATGCGGGTATCTTCTCCATCGTACCGGATACGCACCTGTATGAATTTTCCGGCGATACGCTCACCAGGGGCACTGCCGTCGGAATTCATTGCCCAGCCCAGAATGCGTTCCTCCGGGTATGAAGTCATAGTCTGCACATTACCGCTCTTTTTAAATGTCCAGGCCTGATTCGCCTTCCCCTCATTGGAATCCTGGTCATTCAGCCCCCAGTAGTGATGTTTCTGATTCACCAGGAAATAATCCTCTGCCAGCTGCATGAACCCCTTGTTTTTCTCCACCCTCGCCATGCGGAACGAAATGGAATACGGCCGCGACGGCCGGTAGGCCGCCTCTTCCAGTTTCCGGGCGAGCTCCGTATTGAACTCTGCGCCATTGTACCCAAAGGCAACAGGCATCAATGCAAGTAATGCTAATAACAATTTTCTCATAACATACATCCTTGTCTGCCAAGGCAGTATAACACCGCAGCCTGTTTTAAGCAAGATTATTCCTTCCCTTGGCGCTGCGGCCGGATTTCTCTCTTTTCACCCGTCCTTCTGGTGTGTTTTCATACGTCTTGCAGGAGGAGAGGATTCCGCCTATGGCGAGAGAATTGAGCTGACTACGTCTGCAAGATAATAGACTTGCTAAGGCAAGCCTATTTTGATACACTTTCGCGCACAGATAACCATGGTCACCACAGTATACCCCTACGGCGAGGAATTTCCGATTCTCAAGATTGAAACCGCACTCTGCACAGCCGAAATTTCACTTTACGGCGGGCACGTGCTCAGCTGGGCTCCCACTGGTCACAAACCGGTCATCTACATGAGCCCCAAGGCCGTATTCAAGAAAGGGAAAGCCCTGCGCGGCGGCATTCCGCTCTGCTGGCCCTGGTTCGGCAAGAACACGGAGGATGCCTCTCTGCCCTCCCACGGCATTGCCCGCATCTCCACCTGGCAGGTAGGCCGCTGCGAGGAAGGTGAGGACGGCCGCGTCAACCTGCTGCTGGCTCTGCCGCCGGAAAATGACATGATACCCAGCGGCGCACTCGCCATGGAAATCGGCAATGAGCTCACCATGAGCCTCATCACGCTCGATGTTCCCCGTGCCATGCCCTACTCTGCCGCCATGCACACCTACTTTGCCGTAAGTGACTACGAACAGGTAGCCGTCACCGGCCTGGAAGACCTGGCTTTCACCGAATTTGCAGAGGATGCCATTCCGCACCCGGAGGATCCGCTCATCCCCCTGGGGCACATCGACCGCATCTACCACCCGGTTCCTGAAAATACCGAAATCACCATCCATGACCCCGCCTGGGAGCGCAGCATCCGCATCTGCCGCGCCGGCAGCGGCTCAGCCGTGGTGTGGAATCCCGGTGCCGGGCTGGCTGCCGGCATGGCAGACCTGGGCGAAGGCAACGAACGCGGCTTCCTGGCGGTAGAAACCACCGTCGTACCGGCAGAGAACATCATGCTGCGCTGCGGCGAGACTCACGAGCTCACCACCCGCATCCAGGTATTCGGGGTTAACTGAACCGCATGCGAACATTCCTGAAAGCCCTGCTTTTCATCGCCAAACTGGGCAGCTTCATGCTGCTGTCAGTTCTCCTCATCATTCTGGCGGCAGAAAGCTTCACCAACCTGCGGGCCAACAAGTACTGCCACGACAAGGCAGCCGATTGCCGGCAGGGGGATGTGGCCCTGGTGCTGGGCTGCAGCAAACGGCTTTCCCGCAACCGCGCCAATTTCTATTTCACCGGGCGTATGCAGGCGGCCGCAGAGCTCTGGAAAACCGGCAAGCTGCGCTGCATCCTTGTCTCCGGCGACAACCGCGAGAAATACTACAACGAACCGCGCGATATGAAGAACGCGCTGATAAAGCTCGGCGTGCCGGAGGATAAGATTGTGTGCGATTACGCCGGACTCCGCACCTTTGATTCAGTCGTGCGCGCCAGGCGCATCTTCGGGGCAGAGAAAATCACCATCATCAGCCAGTCCTACCATGCCAAGCGCGCCGTCGCCACGGCCCGCCAGCTCGGCATTGATGCAGAGGGCTTCAATGCTCCGCTCGTTCCCATCAACCGCCCCACCTGGCTGCGCCAGTTCCTGCGCGAGCGAGCAGCACGTGTTGCCATGGTGTTTGACCTCCTCATCGGCAGTGCCCCCCGCCACATGGGAGACCGCATTCCCCTGCCCCAGTAATCCCTCACCTTCTCTTCCTATGTTCTCTCTCATTTCATGCTCTGCCATGGCCGGTATCGCCGAATGGGTATGCTGCCCCGGCGAACTGAATGCCCCCCTTTACCGCGCCCTGTCCAACTGCCCGGTAGTGCACCGCTGGAGCATGGCAGATGACCGCGCCGCAGCTTTCTTTGCCCTGGGCCGCGTGCAGGCCACAGGCCGCCCGGTCGTTGTTGTGGCCGGCACCGGTTCCTCGGCCGCCGCCATGACCCCGGCTGTCATCAGCGCCTACTACCACCGCCATCCGCTCGTTGTACTCACCATGGACAGCGCGGAAAACAGCGGCGGCACCGGCGCACCCCAGCAAGTGGAGCAGGAGGCTCTCTTCGGCATGTATGCCTCCACCATCGAGCTTAATCTTCCCTGCCCGGTATCAGACCTTCCTAATCTGGTTGAAACCCTCAGCGAGGGATTCCCACTGCACCTGCACGTACGCCTTGATGCCGCCGCCGAGCCGCCCTGCAGCGATTACAGCGCCGTAGAGGTAGGCGATGCTCCGCCTGCCCCGCGCTTCCGTGGTTCCCTGGTAGCGGTTTCCCAGATGCTCCGCTTCCGTTCCATGGAAGGGCTGGTGCTGCTCATCGGCGCTCTGAACCCGGATGAACAGGAACCTGTCCTCTGGCTGGCTCAGACCCTCCGCGTTCCTGTTCTGGCAGAGGCCAGCAGCGGTCTGCGCGAGGAACTCGCTCCCTTCCTCCTGCACGGGGGCGATGAACTGCTCATTCAGAACCCGCCGCGCCACGTTTTGCGCGTAGGCGATGTCCCGACCGGCCCCTTCTGGAAAGCGCTCGAGAACATGCCCCAGACCGAGGTCTACTCCATCACCCGCACCGGTTTCTCCGGTCTGAGCCGCAAGAGCAACGTCACCGAGGGCGAGCTGGAGCAGATTATGAAAGCCCTGGGGGATGTTCCGCACGTGGGCGATACGGAACGCCTGCTTGCCCGCAGCCGCCGGGCTTCCGGCCAGCTGGAGGAAATGCTGCTCGGCTACCCGGAATCTGCCGAGGCGCTCGTACGCGCCTTCTCCCAGCAGGCCTGCCTGGCCGAAGTCATCTGCGTGGGCAGCGCCACCACCATGCGGCTCTGGAACCGCTATGCCCAATGCCAGGTGCCCACGCTCTACCTGCGTGATTTGCACAGCACCGGGGCAGATGGCGTACTGAGCACCTTTCTCGGCAATGCGGCAGATGCCTCCTTCGGCTGCTGCCTCATCGGGGATCTCACCCTCCTGCGCGATATTACAGCCGCGGCCATTCTGCCGCAACTGCCGCCCGGCAAGCGCATTGTGGCGGTTCTGAACAACGAAGGAGCCGCTGCTGCCTACCACGATACCGCCGGCGACCCCGAGCTGGAGCGCCTGCTCGTTCAGCCCCAGCCTTTCCGCATGCAGGAAATTGCCCGCCTCTGGGGGGCAGAATACTATGCCATTCACAGCGAAGCAGACCTGGAGGTGCTCGATTCGCTTGATGACAACTGCTTTGCCCTGCTCGAACTCTTGCCCGATGGCTGCATCTGCGGATAAAAAAATAATCAATTTACCAAAAAGCGACCTCCCTGGTCAAGCTCTTATCGCGTATTTTTTCATTTTTTACTTGACAAAAGTTTAATATCCGCTTAACATGCGCGCGACATGAGAGTAGCCATGACCATACTGACAGGCCTGATGATGGTACTCACAGCGCATTCCGAGATTGTGTGTGCGCTGCGCCCTGCTATCAGGGAGGCCGCAGCCAGACATGGAGTGGATCCCGTGCTGATGGAGGCCATCATCCGCCATGAATCGGCCAATGCCACCTCCAGCGCAGCCCGTAACAAGAACAACCTGGCGGGCATCATGGGCCGCCGCGGACAGCGCCGCTATGAGTCCAAGGAAGCCTGCATCAATCATCTGGCAGAAATCATCGGGAATCACCGCGCCAAGGGACGTGTCACCCTCATCCAGCTCAGCCGCGTCTACTGCGAAAGCCACAGTTCATGGGTTCGTGGCGTTTCCTACTACATGAACTCCATCCGCAACGGCAAGTGGGGTAATAAGGAATCCTGAGTAGAGACTTCCCTGCCCCCTGTCATCCCCCTTTCTCACCCGCGCCGCAGGCGCGGGTTTTCACTTTTCACTCTTCACACGCGCCTCCGGCGCGTTATCATCCCCCTCATACAGCATGAGGATGTCGCAGACTGCGACTGAGAGGTGGAGAAACCTTACCGGCGCTTGCCAAAAAGTCCCTTATCGTAAGTACGGTGCATGCAGAACACCAGGGCGAGCACCAACCACCAGACCAGCAGGGGGACGGCGGTAAACCAAAGTCCCTGCTGCACCATTTCTGCCGCCTGCCAGACGACAAACCCGGGCATGGCCAGCAGCACCAGCCAGCGGAGCAAGGCCGGAACAAAGGGCATCACCCACAGAAAAAACAAGAGGCCGACCCCGGCTATAAGCTGATTCCTCCATCCTTGCAGCAAAGGAATCTGGCGCAGCACCTGTCCGCCTCTTGGGCGCTCGCTGGTGTGGGTTATGATGATTTCTGCCCCTGCCAGCTGGGAAAGCGTGCGGGCAAGACGCTCCAGGCGCAGGGGAGTATTCTGTTTCTCTGCCGGTTGCTCCAGCATGACGATGGGGTTCTTCCCGAGTTTTTCTTCGAGTTTGCAACCTGCTACCACATCCGTCAGCGCAATCGGCATGACCCGTGCATCGTTCAGTCTCGTGCGCCCGTTATCGTCGATGGGCAGCGTTATACCGCCGTATGAGATTTCCTTACCCAGCTTCACCTTCACATCCTTGCCATCGAGCCCCAGGCGGGCCAGGGCCAGGCGGAAGGGCAAGGTGGGTATAGTCTCGCCATTCCAACGCATCAGCAGAGGAAAGGATATACTGTCCACCGCCGAGGGATTCTGCGTATGGGGCTCACCCTCGAGCCAGTCAGGGGCCCATACCACAGCCAGGGCATCGGGAGTCTCGGTCAGGCCGTTGGGAAGCGGTCGGTTGGCAATGGGCAGGCCATTCGGGTCACCCTCCACATTCTCCTGGGGAATGGATGCATGGCGGAGCATGGCCGGGGTGAAATCCGGCTGGGCAGCAGTGCGTCCGCGCAGGCCTACCGCCGAATGCGGGAACCCGGCCAGCACGCGGCAAAGCATTTCGCGCACCATATCCCCATGCTCACCCGGCCAGATAAGCGGCGAGGACAACCCGACAGTCACCGCACCGCCCTGTTTGAGCTTATTGAGCAACACCGCCGTATCCTGCGGCCCGAGAGGCAGTGCCGCAAAAGCAGCAGCACAGGCCTCCTCATTCAGTTCCACCATACCCACCGTGGGGCATTCCAGCAAGCGGGTCTGGCTCATAACGGGCTCCATGGCCACGGGTTCCTGCGGGCGCAGCAGCTGGGGAAAATCGGTTACCTTCCAGGGGCAGAGCATGTGACCAAGGCGGTTATAGAGCCATTGGTCGTAACGGAAGAGAGATTCCGGCATGGCATACCAGGCCCCGCAGAGCAGCAGGAGCCAGAAAATGACGGCCAGAAAGCTTACATGTTTGGAAGTTGTAGGAGGCATGCGGCAACAGGGCTTGCAGGTGAATCAGCCGGGGTGTGGGCTGCAGCGTGGCGCAAGGCGGCCAGCCCGGCCGGAATGAGTTGGAGGTACCAGTCGCGCTTCTGGTTGTAACCGATATTGGCAAATGCCCCCAGCGCCTGCATCAGGCGCTGCATGGCGCAGGCGTGGAATACGGCGGCATTCAGCGGTTCGCCTTCCATCTGCTGCCAGAGAACCAGCAGCTCGTGGCGTTCTTCTTCGCTCAACTGCATGTAGGGGTCGTAGAGCAGCGAGGCCAGGTCATATTCCTTGCGGCCGTAGCGCATACCCTGAAAATCGATAAGCCAGGCATGGCCGGCGTGCAGCATGATGTTCTGGCTCTGGCAGTCGCGGTGGACCGGCACGCGCGGCAGCCCGGCAAGCCATTCTGCCATATCATGCAACGCAGGGTATGCCAGAAACGCAGCGGCATCACCGCCAAGGTGTCGGCCTATGAGGTGCTCGGCAAAGTATTCCTGTTCCCAGCGGTACAGGGCAGCATCGAAGGGGGGCTGCAATTCCCAGCCGGGGGCAAGACGATAAAACGGCAGGAGGGTGGTGAATGCCTGTTCGTATGCGGCCCGACGCTCTGCCCAGGTTGCATTCCGGAGGCTCAGGAGGTCGCGTTCCCCCAGGTCCTGCACCAGGCAGGCCCCGCATTGCCCGGGCAGCTCAACCTCTGCCAGAATGGCCGGCACCCGGATGCCCGCGGCCTGCAGTCCCTGTGCGGCAGGAACAAAGGAATGATTATCGGCCCGCTGGTTGGTCCAGTGAATACCCAGCATCCCCCCTGCCCGCATGATGCTGCGGCCACTTGCCCCGGCACAGACGGCCTGCAATTCCTCCGGCTGCACCGGAGTACCGCCATACTGCTGCATCAAGTGCGCCAGAACGGCCCGCGCCTGGGAATGGGGCTCCATACGAAGGAAAATCAGTCCACCTTGAAGAAACTCAGGCCCTGGGCCTCGCCCTTACGCGGAGCCCGCTTCCCGCCAGTGGGAAGATTCGCTATACCATCTGCCTGGGCCGGCATGGGTTCCGGGGCCTGCGGCACACGCCCGCCGCCGGGAATCGGGGAGTTCGGGTACAGAGGGGTACGGGTGGTAGAGGGAGGCACGGGGGTGGCGGCCGGAGCAACCGGCATGACCGGAGGCTGCACAGGGATGCCGGGTACCGCCATTGGGGCCGGATTCTGCGGTGCTGAAGGAACAGGCATCGGTGCGGGTGCAGGAGCAGGAGCGGGTGCAGGAGCAGGTGCCTGGTACACCGGTGCAGCTGGTTCCTCCTCTTCCTGGCGTTTCACCACCTTTTTTTTCTTCTTGGCTTCCGGCTGGACCTCAGGCACATACTGGGCCACAATGCGAAGACTCTCTACCTGCTTGGCAATCTGGATAAGCAGCAGAACCACAGTACCGGCTATCAGCGGCCAGGATGCCGCACAAAGACGCACAAGCAATTCAGCGCGAGACACATCCGCCGGGCGATTCCCCAGAAATTCCACACCTCCCATCAGGCCAGCAATAATCAGGAGAACAGAGACAAAATACCCAAGCGGAATTGCAATCATCATAGCGCGGGTATTGTAGCAGAATCGCCCTGTGTGTCAAGTAAAAGGGTTGACGACTACGTCTGTATGATGTACTGTGAATCCACACATGGATTTCCGAATCATAGCAGCCGCCAAACCCTCCATTGCCTACGCCCGCGATGGTGTGAAATTCTTTGAAGAACGTCTGCGCCCGCTGGGGCGGGTGGAGCTGCGCTATGTGAAGGCCGGTGACTCGGAATCCGTTTCGGCCCGTCTGCTGGAAGCCAGTGAGGGATGCCTGCGTATCGCCATGGATGAACGCGGGGAAAACTGGACCACCCGCGAGTTTGAAAGCCGGGTCCGCCGCTGGCAGCTGCAATCGGTCAAACACGTGGCCTTCCTCATCGGAGCGGCAGACGGCCATACCCCGGCGCTGCGTGCCGCCTGCGACCACGTGCTGTGCCTGGGGCGGCACACCATGCAGCACGAGCTGGCGCTGGTTGTCCTGCTGGAGCAGATTTACCGCGTACACACCCTGCTTGCCGGCAGCCCCTACCACCGGGACTGAGCCCTGCCGGATTCCGGCAGAATAGCAGCAGACTCCCTGCCCCGCTGCGATATGGAACCATACGGGCCTCAGGCCCCGGGATTCTGAGTAACCAGCAGGTTACGCTGCCAGGACATCAGGCCCGATAATCCCTTCTCCTCATTTGAGGCAATGGCTTCCACCTGGCTGCGGGTTGCAATAAGCGAGGGATCGAGCGCCAGTTCCTCAGCCACGGCATTGCGACGGCTTGCCCAGTAATCCACCCGGTCATCAAACTGGGCATCTGTTTCGTGGCGCACCCGCTTCTGAAGCTCGGGGTAGTCCTCTTCATCCATCAGCTGGAAGCGCTCCACCGCCTTACGGAACCGCAAGGCACGATGATTGTGCATGTTACGGTTCGGATGCACCGGACGGAACTCCTGCAGAGCCGTGCTCCAGCGGATCAGCTCATCATTGCCAGCCACCATGAACGCCGGGCGGTCAATGCTGGCAGCTTCGCCATCGCGCCATGTCCAGAGAGCCCGCAAAGCGGCCAGCCCACGGCGGTTGAGCTTACCGCTGCCCTTAATGCGCCAGGGATTCTGGCCGCTGTTCTGGTGGCGTTCCCGGCCATGTGCCAGATTGCAGGCACAACTTTCAATAAACCATTCATAACGCCCCAGTTGCTTGAGCTCTGCCACCAGCTTATCAGCCATTTCAAGCATGTATTTCACATCCCCCTGGGCGTATTCCTTCATGTCATCCGGCATAGGGCGCAGCCCCCAGTTGGCTCGCTGGTTCTTCTTGCTCAGCGCAATACCGTAGTAATGCTCCACCAGGGCTGCAAGGCCGAACTGCTGGAAGCCCAGCAGACGCGCGGCAATCTGGGTATCCAGAATCATCTTCGGCAGCACACCATAGGCATTCTGCAGCAAGCTCATATCATAATCGGCCCCGTGCATCCACACCTCTGCCTCCTGCAACCAGAGGGTGAAGAGCGACATATCCTCGATAGCCAGCGGGTCAATGATGACCACGCCATCGGCATCAGCATACTGAATCAGGCAGAGTTTCTCGCGGTGGCGGTGCAAGCTGTCTGCTTCCAGATCCAGCACCACACGCCCCTGCGGCTGGCCTGCAGCGCGCAGTTTCCATTGGAACAATGCTTCGGAGTCAGTAATCATGAACGCGCGCCATGCTACCATATAGAGCCATTGATTGCAAGCCGATAATAACATCCGCCCCTTCTGCAGGGAACGACTGCCACCCGGAAACCCGCGTAAAAGGCAGAGTTTCCGGGGCACACAAGCCCCCGCATTTCCTGTGCAGCATGACATACTACGTGTCAGAATATACTGATTGAGCTTGCCCAACGGAGCACAGAGGCGTATAATGCCGCGCGTTATGAAACAGTACGCCTCACAGCTTCTGCGTTACCCCGAAATGGGGATTTCCCTCGATCTTTCCAAACTGCCGCTTACGCCGGAATTCCTGGCCGAGATGCAGCCGCTCATCGACCGCGCCTATGCCGATATTGCGGCTCTGGAGAGCGGCGTGATTGCCAACCCCGATGAAAACCGCATGGTGGGCCACTACTGGCTGCGCAACAGCGCCATTGCCCCCACTACCGAGCTGCGCGCCAAGATTGATGAGCCCCTGGCAGACCTGAAAGCCTTTGCTGCCGATGTGCTCGGCGGCCGCATCCTTGCTCCCAATGGCAAGAAGTATACCACCTGCCTTGTCATCGGCATCGGTGGTTCTGCCCTGGGCCCGGAGCTGGTGGCTGATGCCCTGCCGGCAGAAGGTCTCACCATGGCCTTCCTTGACAACACCGACCCCGATGGTATGTACAAGGTGCTCGATACCCTGCCCCTCACCGAAACCCTCGCGGTGGTCATCTCCAAGAGCGGCGGTACTCCCGAAACACGCAACGGCATGGTCTGCGCCCAGCAGTACTTTACCGATAAGGGCCTCAGCTTTGCCAGCCAGGCCGTTGCCGTCACCGGCATCGGCTCCACACTCGACAAGGTAGCTGTGAGCGAAGGCTGGGTCAAGCGCTTCCCCATGGAAGACTGGGTAGGTGGCCGCACCTCTGAAACCTCTGTAGTGGGTCTGGTCCCTGCCGCCCTTCAGGGGGTGGATATCGACAGCCTGCTGGCCGGTGCTGCCGCCATGGATGCCCACACCCGCGTGGCTGATACCGCCACCAACATGGCCATGAAGCTTGCGCTCGCCTGGTACGAAGCCGGCGAAGGCAAAGGCATGAAGGATATGGTGGTGCTGCCCTACAAGGACAGCCTGGTTCTCTTCTCCAAGTACCTGCAGCAGCTTATCATGGAATCCCTGGGCAAGGAGCTCGACCTGGACGGCAACACCGTGAACCAGGGTATCTCTGTATACGGCAACAAGGGTTCCACCGACCAGCACGCCTACGTGCAGCAGCTGCGCGATGGCATCAACAATTTCTTCGTGACCTTCATCGAAGTGCGCCAGTCCCCCTCCGATACTGTGAAGGTGGAGGATAACTTCACCGCAGGTGACTACCTGCAGGGCTTCCTGCGCGGCACCCGCAAGGCGCTTTCCGAAAACGGCCGTAAGAACATCACCATCTCCATTCCCGTGGTGAACGCCTTCACCCTCGGCATGCTCATTGCTCTCTTTGAGCGCACTGTGAGCTTCTATGCCAGCCTCATCCACATCAATGCCTACCACCAGCCCGGTGTGCAGGCCGGCAAGCTGGCAGCCAATGTATTCCTCAAGCTTCTTGCTGCGGCAGAAGGTGCCCTCTCCGGAACTCCCTGCACAGCAGCTGAAATTGCCGCACGCCTCGGCACAGATGAAGAGGATACCTACCACGCCCTCGTGCATATTGCAGAGAGTGGCAAGGCCTCCTGGACAATGGCTGAATGCCCCTGCCAGGATACCTTCTCCCTGTAATCCCCCTCCATCTCCCGCCAACGGCGGGAAATTCTCTCGTCGCAGACGAAATTCTCTCACCCCGGCACCCGCCGGGGTGAAATTCTCTCTGCACAGCAGAAATTCTCTCATGCCTCCTCACGCGTGCTCCGGCACGCGTTTTCATCCTTCACAGGAGCCCAGGCTCCCTTCACACGCCCCCGCAACTGCGGGGGCTTCCTGAATTACCCCGGGCGGCGGCTGCCGCCCGCTGAATTCTTCACTTCGTAATTCGTAATTCGTACTTCGTACTTCCCGGTTATCGAATCAATTTCATCAGAAATTGATTCGATAACCCACTGTGCCATTCACATTCACGTAATCGGCGCGCAGTTCCACAGAAGCATCCATGAACAGGCTGCCGCCCTCATCACCCATCGGGATGGTCAGGCCGGCACCGGCTTCCAGACCGAAGCCGCCGCGTTCAACGCTCTCCGTCTCAGCCTTCGTGCCCTTGAGCGCAAGCAGACCGGTC
>JAEIGA010001026.1_pt1 | contig 42139 bp, 27 predicted proteins | sample 9270691 | NCBI WGS metagenome assembly JAEIGA01 (sample SAMN17057246, study PRJNA624740) | gut metagenome | biome: biome; isolation source: fecal sample | host: Bos grunniens | place: China: Xizang | collected 2019 | reverse complement strand
ACGGTGTGTTCTTTCCGGTTTCCGTTCACAAGGAATAGGATATTATGACCGCGATATCAATTCACCGATTATCGGTTTGCATGGGTGGGATAATAACCACTCATACCCATATGATGCAGCCAGAATCCGAAAAACATCTCCACAATGGTTACTCGATAGAGATGCTGCTCAGCGAAACCGCCGTACATAAAAACCTCTAGGTTATTTTTATTTTAGGGTTATCCAATCTTATGTTCCACTGGTATTCAACTACTAAGCATACCGTTAACGATTTCCCATTGGGAGGTAAATTAACGATAGAACGTCAAGAGAAACCGTTACGGATGATAACTATAAATAATGTACGCTATCGTAATGACTATATATCATTCATTCAACAAGTCGTGGAAACGCATTTCCGAAAGTATTGTGCCGATGATACTATTATAGTATCATGTTCGATAAATGATAGCACTTCTCATACTATCGATATACAGCAGTATTATTTATACCGTCTGGAGTATTATATAACCGATATATCATTCGAGTTGTTAATATATATTCTACGTATTATATATAATGATATGCGTAGAATCCAAACATTATCCGGTATGTTATATGACAGGTTAGAGAGTATACGGTGTGTATATTGGACCGGTTCACGCGATTACCCTAATAGTAAGAACAGCACTGAACGGTACATTCCATGGACTTACAGCGTAACGAATTTATTTTATGCACCATTGTTAGATATACTGCCATGCAGTACGGAACTTAAATCATTATTCCTTTGGATGGAAGAGACGAGCCATAGCATTAACGCATACGGTAATAGTCTGAATGATATGCTGTGTTTTCCGGATACATACCGTACATTAAAATATCATGGCTCTAATTGTCGTGTTAATCGTATACCGATAAATATAGGCGCAGTTAACACTTTAACCACTGAAATAGATAGCTGTAAACGTAAACTTTCTTGGCTCACTGATACATCAAATCGTGATTTCGATAGAGATAGTAAAATCCGTACATATAAAAATCGTATAGATCATTATACCGAAGTGATACACAATTTACATAGAGTGGATCGCATGCTAATCAAATGTTATAAAGATTATCATTCTAATAAACATGTTTCTACCGAACATACTGAAATAGCAACACAGATAGAACCCATAAGGCTATTCTCCGTCACTACAACAGAAATGGTATCGATTGAACCGACTGTACATAAGGAACCCGAAAAGACAACTATTAATCGTTTCCGTTGGATGTTCTAAAAACCTCTAAGTTATTTTTATATTAGGGTTAACAAATGTCCCAAGAATTCTTCGATCTATCGTCGACTGAACGGAAGCGCTTTGATGATGGTAATTACGTATACGATCTCCATAACCGGGGTAACCGGTTGATCATTCATATTCGTTCAATGCATTCTATGTGCCGGAAGGCTAAACCGATAAAAATATCCATCCCAGATACGATTGATTATTATATAGATCTATCTAAATGTTTCTATAATCATGGACAGTTAGTTGATATCTCAGCGCTATCAACGTTCGATACTTCTCGCGTAGTTAAAATAGAGGAGATGTTTAGCCGCTGCCATAAACTGGCATCGATAGAACCGTTATCCAACTGGGATGTCTCTAATGTATGGAATATGACTGGTACATTCAATACTTGCTCGAAATTGACGGATCTAACATGCTTATCTAACTGGAAAGTAAGTGACGATTGTATTCTAGAGGCATTCTATTCTATTTGCAGTCCGTATCTCATACCGACAGGTCATATAATACGGCTCGATGGGCTGGGTATACGTTACGATCAAGCTAGTATCGATAAGTATCTACAGGCGCACTTTCCGCAATGGTTAATCGATCGCCATAACGCACGCGGTTATTAAAAACTTCAATGTTATTTTTATATTCACCATAACACCAATGGAATACGATACACTGCTCCCTCCAGAGAAATATATATCAGAATTCGAGCGCTTATACGAATCAATCGAGGCACATGATTTCACGGATCGTTATTTAAAAACAATAGATATGACTATCGCTATATGCTCCCGTTTAAAGTACTTCTATATATTTCACTATAGAGAATTAACCATAGAGGAAATCATTTCATTATTTGATCTTCTAGCGATATACTATAATCGCTTACCGTTATATGATAACGATAACCCAGATGAATATTTATATAACAAACACGATATTGCATGCCAAAGACGCTCCAGTTTCTCATCTGTCGGATTGGGTTATATCGATTGGCGTTACCAGCTGGATATTAGAGGCTTATATCCTATTCGCACCAAGCAATACATAGCGCTTAAACGGGAGCTAGTACGTAAACTCTCCTGGTATGATTCTGGTATCACGGATGAAGGATTTGCTAATGATATTAGGCGTAGAATAGCAGTCGCTGATAGATTGCATATAGATGTTACTAACCATCCCCTCAATATGCTCTATGGAATGGTACGTATGTACAATACATATACCGCCGATAAATGGGATACGTTTGAGGATGAAGTGAAGAAGTATAAGACGGTACTGGTAACCCCTGATGAACTAGATGATCGTACGAATTGGATTGGCGTCAGTTCACCAGATAGGACACGTAATCTCCTGAACGGGACATATAAAGAAAAGGATGAAGAACATAGGGTATATGATATCATTTCTGCGGATAATGTCGAACTATTCGCTAAATATATAACCGATAAATGGGTACCAATATGGAAGCGTTGGGAGAAGCATCCGTACGATAAATATGAATGTCCACAACGCGACGAGACAAATGTACTAGAATCTATAGGGGATCTCATTAATGAAAAATGCGCTATAGAAATCACTAAATGGACAATCAATAATGGGTACAAAGAATTATGCAATTATATCCATCCGATGAATGGTATCTCTATATACCCGGAGATATACGATCTAATTATCGATGTTCCCGTGGATGATTTAGAAGAAAAATACCCAGGTGATGAACGTGATACTAGTAGTTTCCATAGTATGGCAATAGTCGAACGCGACCATCAACGGCGCTATAAACGCCGCATGGATACACATAAATGGTTCCGTGATATCAAGGAAACATCTTTTGATACAATACATGAGTTTTTAGTATTGTTACTCGATGTTCGTGCAGGATATCTAAAACCATTAAAGTCAATAGATTTTAGCAAGCTACATACGGAATTAGAACAATTATCTACCGGTTCATATAAGAACTTAAAAGAGTTTTATAGATACCGAGAAGGAAACGAATTGGCGTATCTTATCAGTGAACCGGAGACTATAATACGTAACAACTACACGAAGCAATTATGCTTCATGAACCCATCGATCGCACTTTATGTTCACTATATATTAGCACGGAACGGAGTATTTGAAGGAATATCCTTCTACAAACTCTTTTCACGATATAAGTTACATGAATACCGGTCAAAACGCCGCTATGAAGAGTTTAAAGATGAGAAGCAATATCGCCACATGGCTCCAGGAAATATATGGGAAATCGCACGCGAATTCAGTGATGATGATTAAAGCTATTTATTAAAAACCCTGCAGCTATCTTTATATTCATACTTCTAAGTGATTTTTATTAATAACTCATCTAACCATGTTCGCTTCTCGCCGTCGCCGCTGCTTTAACTGCCAATGCGAAATCATACTCGGACAACATTGTCACCATTGCTTCAACTGGACATTCAGACTGTCCACGTGCACTCTATGCGGTGATTCTATATGGATAAGAGAATGCAAACGCGATACTGATCCTAACTGGAATGTTTGCCGCAAATGTGACAACGAACACCAAATCGAATGCACATGCTGCGTTTGTGGAAAACCGTGTATGCAGCGCAGAACCAAAACAGTAAACAATACTGAGTTTATCTGTCCGGATTGTGCAGGCGCTCCACCATATAACTACAGACGCTGTGAGTGTTCCATCTGCCATAAAATACAAGCACTATATCGCGGAGATGTCCCACCAGTGACACCGGTCTGCTGGGAGTGCAAAGATCGCAACCATGTTATTCGTAAGTGCATAACTTGCGGTGAAGAAAAGAAGTTTTATATATATCGCAACCCCGAACGCTGCCGCTGCACAACTTGTCACTGGGCGATTAAGAATAACAAATAAAACCTTTAAAAAACCTTTAAGCTATTTTTGTATCCACCGGCTAACTATTCTCTGTCATGGTTCCGTACATGGAAGCAACACTAAATACTCGTCTAATGAAAGAACGATCAAGTAAATACCCTGGAGTATCCGGAACTAGATTACCGTTGTAAGTTATTTTTATTTTAGGAATTAACGATATGGATTCAACTACTATACAGCACATAGATCTATCCACCTTTACCGGACCATTAACGCTATCCGATGAATATTATACATATACGCTCCATATGGACCAGGACCGTTTAACGATAGACGTTAAATGTAGTGCGCAGAATCAATGGATAAATAAAGCCCGTGCGATTAATATTTCCATCCCAGATGGAATAGATTATGCGATAAACCTTCAACGGTGTTTTGAAGGTTATCAAGGAATAAGAGATATCTCTGAGCTATCATCAATAGATTCCTCTAAAATTATCAGTACAGAAGCAATGTTCAGTGGTTCATGGTATTTAAGGGATCTTTCACCGTTATCATCATGGGATGTGTCTAACATTCATAATATGTCTGGTATGTTCTGGATTTGTAATAAATTAACGGACTTAACACCATTATCTTCATGGAAGGTACCAGATGATTGCAATCTATCCGGTTTCTATTCACGGTGGGGTATTGGTATTACTCATACTAACCGTCCACCGCTTCCATGGGGAGAGCCGCGTACAAGATACATTAGACATTTAATTCCTGACTGGCTTGTAGAGAAACATATGGATCAGCGACATTAAAAATACTACACCTATTTTTGTATACGCGCAAACAACTTACTATTCCATCGTTAAAAGACTAATGAATTACGCAACAGACGAACTATTTAGTTCGATGGTACCGTCTACAGAAACTACACCTGTTACCCGCCTGACGGACCATATGGCAGTCTATCATCCACGCGTAAATAATTATATCATAACTCCTGTAATAAACCAAGAACATCTTACATATATCCCTAATACGCGTAAATTGTTGTATGATATCCTTCAGAAACCGCGTAATGTAATGCTACCGTTAAATGATAATCGTCAGGACTATACCGCTAAGTATATTCTTCATCACGATACCATTGATGATGATTTCCAGCAACTGATTAAACTTTATACAGGATTCATTAAGACCGATGATGAACTGTCCCATAATAAGCTGGGATTGATTAATGAACTGTTATTTATGTACTTTAATGAATGCAATTACCGAGCCACATTACCGACATATAAAACCGCCACCAAATACCAACAGTATAAAGTAGATACAGATAAATATGAGATTGTTAAATTCTCAAGGGATATCAATGAAAAGTTCCGCCATATGGAAGAAAACTTTGAAGAGCTTAAAGAGCTACTTAAATATAATCCTGATACCGGTTTCTATACATATGACAATATACCTATCCTTTGCCGCCACGTTTATATGCTTTACGATAACAAATCCCTTCAGGAGATGGCAGCGGAATGTTACTCTGATGGACACTGTAAGTACTGTGGAACTTCCATGATGAACTATGGTGATTTATTGTATGATGATGTACCTTTAGCGGTTCAATCTTTACTGTTATCCTTTACGCAATCGTTCGAGAATGATATAGATTCCAACGGGCTTTACTATAAACTTTATGGGTTACTCACTAAGATCCTTCGTGATAACAAAGATAAGCTTAACAAAGATTCCACAACGCTCGCGTTTTCTGGATTGTTCATACTAAAAATCCTTAAAGAATGCGCTAAGACGGATATCAAATTTGACCAAAAGAAACTATCAAAAATCCTCGATAAGGTAAGGGATTACACTACACAGATGGGCTGGACACCGCAGCAGATAGAAGCAACCATAGAGAACAACCCTATGCTTAAATCCTTAGACGGTATCAGTGAACTTATTAACGCGTTCCAGTTTCATGTAGATACCGATACGATCTTCTCTACATATTTATCCACTATCCTGGACGATAAACGCGCACCGAATGATGAGGGACATTCGAAGTCAATCTTTAAGCAAATTTTCGATAAAGGACAATCCGCAATCGATGCATACAATGAAAAATATAACGAGCTACTCCTTAAATTATGGCGCTATGATTATACTCCAGTTATAGATTCAATTGATGGTGTAAACGCGGATAATGAAGCGCTTAACATTAAGAATACCGTAGAACGAAACGGTATAGATTTCTTTAAACGAATATGCAAGAACTATTGTCCTGCAGCGATAGAACAGGGAACGTGTGATCATAAATGGAGCGGTGAAACATGTTCGTTATGCGGACTCAAGAAAGATTGCTCAAACGCGGATGCTGTATATAAAAAGTACTTCCGTACTATCACTGAACAGTCCATTAATACACATATAGATGATCCTGTTTTCGCCCAGGATAAAGCGACGCAAAAACCTTCTGCAACATTAGTTAAAGAAATCGAAGAAGTTAACGCTAATACTCTGGATGTTCTGCCAAAAATATTAGGCAATCCTAAGGCAAAACATATGCTTATACGATTCATTATTAATATCCTAAACATTAACGAAACCGATATAAAAGATACCCCTGAATTCTACAATAAAGCGATTGCTTATATGCTAATCAATAAGCGAATCGATAAGGAGGATTTGTTTAATAATTTACTGTTTATGTACGAGCTTAATATACACTATAGCTATATATGATATGTTAAAGTAAGCCATTTACAGTTCTTCCAATAAATCGCTCATTAAACGGTAATAAAGTTTAAGGATTTCCGAAGAAACGAATGTGTCTTCACCGGTTTCTGCAGCCCATATCATACTACGTGTCCATTCTTGAGCAGTACGCATGAAATCATATAGTTCTCCTGCATTAATCTTATTAGCTACGGACTGCGTTAAAGGACCGACATTATCGTTCAATCTCCCAGCGCAATCTATAACGAATTTAAGCTTAAATGGCATATGAGTATATAATCTATAAACGGTAACTGTTTTATATATATTCGTTAGCTGTTCTACCGCTGAAAGTGCCCAATCAGTATTTAGATTATCGAGTATATAACTAGCGTCATTATCTTCAGGTAATACGGTAGATGCCGTTAGTTTAATGGCTTTATTGAATGGACGATAATCGATTTCTCTAAAGTCATCATCACCTCCTATATACGGAAATATACGTTCTTCTACTCTTTTATTTTTACACTTTTCAACGATTTCTTTATATGTATCATCGATGTTAGAGAAGAAAGGATCATTTATGTTAATTCCTTTAGACAATCTTAGTTCATCGTTTCGCTTGAGTTTTAACATTAAATGTACGGCAGGAAAGGCTTCATTCATGTATGTCTTTATACTATGAAGAAACGGTGTAAAAATAAGCTTGCCACTACTAACTATATTCATATACAGTCAATTATAGTGAATTTTCCATCTTTAATATCACAATACTGCTTAAACGTAAAGGTTACCGAAGATTTGGTACTCTTAACTGGTTTCTTTATAAGGTTCTTAAATTTAGTGGCAAGCTTATTGTAATCTTCCTCAACGGTTATAGTAAAGTTAGGGTCAACCATTAGCATATCCATCTTATGTGCTATGTTGAATTCTTCCGCGTTATTATGCGCATGAACATCATAAGTAAGATACAAATCGCTTAACTTAAATGTCTTTCTTAAATATTCATCCTTAAAGGAATTATCGTCTATTTTTTGCGGAAACGATGGCACTCTTTCAAACCGTGTAAGAGGAACCAATTCAAGTATTAACTCTACCCATTCCTCGGTATTATGTATAGAATCCTTAACGAATTCAACATAAGCATCAGTTATGGTCTTAGTTAGTGTATTGTTATCCGCTTTTAGGAATTCTTTAATGGAGAAGGACATATCGATCGCATCTACCGGCATCCCAATAGGTGAGTTCTTATTATGGAGTAACGCCATAGCTATATCGTGACCTTGAACGAATACTCTATCGAGGTTTTCTATAGTAGGATATTGCGTTGAATCTTGTTCTGGCGGATACCGTATATCCGTAAAGATATTTGTTATAGAAACCTTAGCGTAAGTGAATACATATCCAGGTAATTTGTGAAATGTTAATTTCGTTGGCAATTTATCCTCATTTCCTATCAATACCTGGGTACCTTCACGGAACGCATAAATAAATCGCTTAGGGTATTTTCGTTTGAACTTCGCGGAAGGGTTTTCTATTAAATAATGCTGGACATTAGCATAGTTAAGCAATTTAGTGAGTTTCATTATTTCAATTCCATAAATTATAGGCATAAAGCATGTGCAAATGAATAATCTTAATGCAATAATCCATATATTACAGTATCATAAATAATGGCAAAAGTAAACGAAGGAGCACACCTATATGATGCCGCTAAAGATGCTATACAGCTTGATTATAACTTCGATAATGCAGCCGTACAACAACTTTTTGATATGTTTAATGATACCACGCCAAAACTACTATCGTTATACGAAAAGCGTGAGTTTTTAACATATTTCTTCTTAGGTACTAATACGATTCCTGCGTTAACGCCACAGCAAGCATGGGACTTTAAAACCTCATTTGATATACGCAACTTTCCCGCAAACGGTATACCGGCTTATCTTCCGTGGTTGAACTCTAATGGTAACAATTATGTAAATGCGTTTCCGTATCCAATGATAGATGGAAACGGTAGGATAAAACAAAATAAATGGCAAATCGCTTATATCGGTGACATACTTAATGATTTAACCTCTTTAGTCAATAACCAACATAATTACAATAACTGGTTAACTGATGTTCAAAACGGCGTAGGACAATGGGGTGTCGCGGTTGAAAAACTAGCAAAGGCTGACAACGTTCGAGACTTTTTTGCTAAACTCGCAGGATTATTCGCTACAGGAAAATTCGTTAAGTATTATGAAGATTACGTTAAGCCGGATATACAAAAGATCGTTAATCGTACCACATTTGATCCTTATACTGGTAACATAACCGTAAAACAGGAGGGCGATGAGTATACCGTAGTATTCAGTAAGCTAACCGGAAAAAGCGATGATGTCGCTAATAAGTTAATGAATAGGGCATATGAAAAAGATAAAACATTACCGTATCAGCATAGATTCTTTTGCTTATTATGCCAATGGCTAGCAAAGAACTTCGAATCATATGCGCTTGATGATATTGCTCCTGAGGTAAAGGAAGATATAAAAACGTTCTGGGATTTCACACCATCGGACGAGAAAGGCGCTTTACCTTCAGATCCACAAACAGATTCATCATCGGCGTTAGTTACTAGCGGTCTTATGGAATATATCAGGTATTCTGGACGAAAATTCCTAGAGGAAACCTTAAAGCTTAACGATGGAAATACTAGCTATAAAGAACTATGGGAAGGCGCAAAAATGAAGCTAGGTTCTGGCGACCTTATAGACTGTCCGTTCTATTATGTTATCCACGTAGATTTCGATAGCGTTTCTCCTGAAAACAATCCATTTACAGGAAAAGCATTAACGAGTATGAATGAGATGATAGCTAAAACGATAGCATATCGTGATGAATTATCCAATAAAATACAGAGCATAATGAAGAACGTTACTAACGTTAAATCTTGCGGAACATCCGTTACAAATATGTCCACTGTCATATTCGATAAAGGTTCCACTGATAACCAAGCGGTTATAAATGCATCATGTACGATGGACTCCAACGAAGAAACATCAACGAACTCTAATGAAAAAGTTACCAGCAAAGAAAACGATATTGATACCAATAGTATAAAGACTGCCTTTAAGTTAGACCGTTTAGCGGATAATGAAAAGAAATCCTCAGGTGTGGACAACAACAATAATAACGAACAGAAGAAAGAAGAAAAAGAAATCATCGAAGAGAAAAGTAATAATGTGGTTATAATAGTTGCTGTGATCGTAGCGGCTGTAGTAGTAATTGGTATAGGAATAGGAATAGGAATATGGGTGTATAAAAGCCGCAAAAATAATAACGTTAAAAAAGATGAAGAAGAACCATTGATTCCTTAAATAGTTAAGGCTCATAACTAACGCTTTTCGCTATAAATATAACCCTTCAGGTTATATTGTTATAGACTCAACGCTAACGCGTTTCATCTAAATAGTTATAGTATCCGCTTTAATGTAGAAGTAAACCGGTAATAACTTTGAGGCTAATCTAAACAGTCTACCCCAGAGTTGTGAGGCTTCGTCCTTTGTGTCTGGATTAGTCCATTCGATAACGCCGACAACATCCTTATGGAGACCGATTAAAGTACCCATATTCTCCTTAAACATTATACCAATGTTATTGATTTTACTGTTAGGGTATTGCTTACAGAGATCCCTAAAGTGCATCTTAATACGCGGTTCGATATAACGCGGACAACCATAGAATAATAGTATAGGAAGCATACCGTCGAAATCTACGTTAAGCTGATCCAGACAGATCATTATGTTTTGAAGGGATTTGATAAGGATTTGATCTTTAGCGTATATCTCCTGGAATGTTGGAGGTTCCTTAAGCTTATACCAGTTCGATGGTACTAACTTCTGGTTAACTTCATACTTGATATCAATTGCGTTACCTTCGAAGTATTTAGGCTTCAAACCGTTCAGGAACATATAGTAGTAATAGTCGAACTTAATGTGATTCTTTAATGCCGTAGTATCAAAGAATTCATCGATTAAAGTATGCGCGAAGATGGACTTATCCTTCATTTTTGTAACATTAATGTAGTATGTAGCATTCTTCTTACGGCAGGCACTGCAATAGTGATTTTCCTTATCGTGCATGGTCTTACCGGTTTTACTATCAACGATCTTCTTTGTAGCCATATTCTTTAAGCACTGACTACAGAAGAATCCACCGCAAGACGAACATACGCAACCGAAACCGTTATGCTCGATAAACTCTGCGCGGCAGGACATACACTGCTGCTGAACGATTGGTGTAGGCTGACCACCATTAACGTTAGCATTCTTAAATAAGTCCTCAAACAGTGGGTTTACCTTGTTCTCTTCTAAGGATTTACGCCACTCTAAGTAGTAACTGATTTCATTTTTATTGTTCTCCCATTTAGCGTTCTTAATAGTACCGTCAATGTTATAATCCCTATTGATATTATAGAACGCATTCTTTAAGCGATCCCTATTAGCGATGACGAAATATAGTGTCATAAAGTGCCTAAGGTAAGGCTCTTTATTGATGATTGGGTACAAACGGTTCGGGGAATCGTGGTACATTGAAGCGCACATAGATTCAAGTTTCTGAATGAAGTCATAGATGGAGAATTCGCACGAACTTCCCATAAGTTTCATCGTTGCAATGTTATCTCTAACAATACCCTTATAAGTCTCCTCTGGACGACCAACTAACGATAGTTTCTGCGCAGGAGCATTCTTAAGGGTATAATAGCTATATGGAATCGTTTTTGGATCGCGTTCGAAGCCAGAACCGGAAATGAATATCGTTGAACTGGCAAGGATCTGACGAAAACTATCGATGGATGCCATAGAAGTATAATCGTCAATGACTACCCTCATAAACGGCTGTTCATAGGACATTTTAACAAGCTTATCAATGATTTCTGTAGTAGCGGGAACAACAATGATATCCGCATCAAGGTTGACACCCTGGTTTAGATTAAAAGCGAACACCATTTTAGTCTTCTTTGATAGGACAGGGAAATCCTCCATAAAGTACCGTTGCATCTGAGGAATTAGATGTTGATGGGTTAACCATACAGTTGTCTTGCGCTGAGTATAGCCAGTATATACAACTACGGCAGTCTCATCTTCTTTACCATCCGTATAGCAAACAGATTCATAAAAGAACGGATAATTCTTGAATGGTAACGGTTCATTAATGGGTAACGCTTGACCGGATTTGCTTATGATAATATCATGGCACGGAACCGTTCTGTAGAACAGTGAAAGGAATTCCAGACAGATAGACTTACCGGCGCCAATCGCAAGGTGAAGTTCTTGGGCGTTAGTGATGATCTTATCTCCTGTAGTGCTATCGATAATGTAACCGTTTAACTCAATCTCCCTAAGCTTTAGTATAGCTTTCTTCTGATAACTGTAAAGCTTTTTAGAGCAATACTTCTGCTTATCCTCGAATTTGGGATCTACAAAGTCGCAGTTATCTATGAGAACGTTATCTGGTTTAATATCAATATTCTCACCACTAACGAGCTCGCTAATATATATAGGTTTCATGGCTGTTCCATAGGATTTCTTGAAGATATCGTAAACCTTATGTACTATAGGAGATTGCTTATCAAAATGCTCCTTAAGCTTACCAGTAATGATTGGCTTTTCTTCGGTTTCCATTTCTGGCTGAGTTGAAGTGTTTTCTTCGATATTACTACCGTTTTGCGCCATTTGATATTAAAAATATTTAATCGCTTTTATAAATTCGATTATTATTTATCAGCGTTAAATGGACTCCATTAATGATGAAATTCTTTCACCAGACACTAAAGATAACGGTAGATCTTATGTTGATGAAACATCCGTTCCATTAAGGACTTTATATCAAGTTCTCGTGGATATTTATGATAACGCTTATCCGATTCCTTTTATCGATTTCCGTAAGACTTTTGACCGATATATGCAGGCAACATCGAACAACCTTATAGATGCTATTATATTGCTTATTTATGGTGCTAAAGATATAAAGAAAATCGGTACAGGTACAGAGGAGATCCCAGTTGATCGATTACAATCTGGACGTGAAGAATACGGTGAAGATGTTAAGACCGTACGCTCTCCATTCTATCGTTTCATTGATATGGACGACGAAATTCGTATAGGTTATGATTACGCTGAAGTTATGGACTTTATAGACCATCGTAAGGATTCTGTAGCTGAAACCCCAGCGGATATTAATGATGTTGTTGAATCAGAAAGCATTATCAAAACGCATATATTCCCTCGGTTCCCCATTTATATTAACTCCGATTTAGGACTAATTTTGTTCGATTATACTGATAAATATACCGTAACGATTAACGTTAAAACCATGAAGTTTATCGTTAGATCTAAGGGAGAGCGTTACGATTTAACTGATGTAACTGAAATAGACCTTCAACCAGTACCGAAAGGATGTACTGCTATAAAGTCCGTCGTTATTAACGGTTCACGCATAATCGTTACAGAGATGGATAACGGCGCACAATTCTGCCTTAATGCCGAACATAATCGCTTTGAAATTATAGAACCAACAGGATCCGTTCAATGGGAGTACGTCATACAGCAGACCGATTAAAGACTAGCTATAAGTGATTATTTTTAAGGGATTATCTATAATGTACTTCGGCAATAATGATATGAATAATGACCTCATTCTGTCCGTGTTACAGCACATATTTCATCGCAATTGTACCATAGATGATATACGTAAAACGGATACCGATTTGCTACAAGCTATCATCGACGATATATTATATCTAATGGATACTTCAATCGAAACGATAATGCGAAGTATAAATGCATACAATGATGACCAGAAAACTAATATCATTAGAGTACTTAAGTGCGTACAAACAACTTTTATGCACTATCCTGAAGTTATAAGTCGTTCGGTGTATATAAAATTGAATGATAAGTTAACGGATATAATTAAAAAGTCAACCATAGAGTATGATATATCTATGGCTTATCTATTGAAGTACATTATTAAAGAAATATTAGTAAACGGTACGCGTTATAGCTGGAAAGATAAGCTAGAAGCGTTCTATTATATATGTGGTCAGTTACGGTTTATAGATGTAGCGACTATACGTTCTAATAAATATACGCACCAAGCCGTTGATCTAATTTCATCACTGAACCATGTTAGACAATTGACTAAAAGAAAGCCGTTAATGGAGGTAATTAGGGAGTCAATATACTAACGATTTTATCAAAAAGATCGTATCTGTTTCTGTATTTAACGGCGTATTCTAAGTGATTTTTATTAAGGATTTAACCACAATGATTACCATCATCGATACTACCGCTTATGCTCACTGTTCCCCAAGAAACTATAAGCAAATCCCGGTCGAAGAAGTGATTCCAAAAGAGCCTTGTTTAACGTATTCTCGTTATGAAGTTCTTCAACAAAAGATACGTAAAGTGTACTTTGATTTCGATGGCGTTCCTGATAATAACTTCGGACTGATCAAAGAGTTTATCGAAGATTATAACGCGTATATCATCAGTAAAGAATACGTTAAAGAACCTATCGAATTCGTATACACGATTAATTCAAATTCGCCGAATCACCCAGGAATCGGTAGTCATATTATCGCTAAGCGCGTTACTATGGACGCTACTAAACAACATACTATTTTACTAGGTTTCCTTAGTGAATATCCTAATGCGGATAAGTATAAAGCTTATCTAGATACATCAGTATATTCCGTAAGGCAATTATTTAAACTACCTCACTTTATAGGCTTACCGATGGTAAACACGGAAAATTATCACTGTATGCTCGATGCTGAAAGTCCTACCGATTATATTATACAAAAGATCACAGGATGCACTTATCTCAATCCGTATATAGAATGTAAGAAAGCATGGCGTAAAGCCGAGAAACATTTATCGTTTATCCCTAAAGGTAATAATACAATGGTTAAAGCCCTGTACGATGCCGTACTCAATAAACGCTCAAGTGCGTACCATAACGTATATAAATATATAGATAGATGTCAAGAGTTGTTGCTTAACGAACACGTAACAGATGCACTAACGGATAAGTTAAATAGTATCATTAATGATCTGCGTGAGAAGCGTAACATTGAGACTTCCATTGGGCTAATAGATCATATAGCGAAAAAGCTTGAACGATTATAAGTTATAAAAATATTGAGGCTAATTTTGTATGCATTTCCCCGTAATCTTCGATGGTTACGAAAATATGATATAATTTTATCGTCTGGATAATATGAAGATTTATATACCAATCGAAGTATTTAATAGGGATGATATTAAGGCTCTATATACTTCTCTCGGTCCGAAAATAGTTAAAGATATAAGCGTACAACTCGACCGTTATTTCGATCTATGTCAGACTATCGATATATCTAAAGAATTTAAACACAATAAGTATATTCAGCAGAAGTATTTTAATAGTAAACTGGATAAAGGTAGTGCGCCTCTATATGTAAGTAAGACTAATAGAGTTCATATAAGTAAACTCCATAATGGTGCTAAACATCTTAAATTACTGGAAATTTACACCAATAGTGCTACTACGCCAGAACAAATTACCGCTGCGTTTCAACTTATCTGTGTATCGTTTTGGCCGGACTTTACGGCGCATAATATACTATCATGGATCGATAAGAACTATAACCTATTATTTGATGCTAACATGAGGATAACGCGTATACCTTTCATATCGAATATCAATATTTATAGTTCTCTATTGAGTTTGGGCAAAGTTACTGCAAATACAGATGACACTTTTATATACTGTATTTGGGAAGGAAACGCTGCAGAACTTCAACGGGATTTAACTACTGTTAAGCGAAGAGTTGGTCAGGAAATAGAAATAAAAGATAAAAACATTGAAGAATTTAATAAAAGCGTCGAAAAACAGCTTTCAATGATAAAAACTCATTTAAATGACCAAAAACCGACTATGCCATTCAATAACGTACAGAAAACGGTATCGATTAGTGAAAAACCTTTAACTGTGACAGTAAATAAACAGCCTGAATATACCCCGGAAAATATAATCGCTAAACTCGGTCGGAAAGAGGCTGCCGCATTGGCGCAAGCTATCCTAAATAAATTGCTAGATTAAGACCGTTCTAAGTTATTTTTATTATAGAATTAACAAGATGTCACAGCTCCTTAAAGTTCATTGCTTAACTGAGGAACAGGCAGAACACACGCTTAACAATCTCTGCGCTATACGCGGACTTGATAAACCGAAACTGATCACGAAGAATAAGCCTAAATATTCCCAGGAAATGTGCAAGAAACATAATATACCATTTATCACTAAGTTTGCCGATAAATATCTATCATATATGGCTACACGTAATGGTAAAGACAATAAAGAAACCAATGAGGTTTTCATTATAATATTTGCCGATAAAGTCGATGTATATTTCCTTACGGCGTGCGCTGCATTATATATCGAACATTTCTATGATAAAGTGAAGAAGGATGCGCTCGCGCCTCACTTTACTATCCTCCCCGCATTTACAGTAAGTGAGTCATTAAAGTCTCACTATAAACGTGATATCCTTCCGGATTGTAATTATCGTATATTCTCCTTAACCGAACTATATCCAATGATAGGTTCTAAGACCGATCTTTATAAACTAACGTATAACTATAAGCGTCATCCTTACGAGCCGAGCTTTAACGGTAAGGAATACGTAAAAATTTACGATAGCGATCCTATAGTAAAGATGCTCAATGCGATGCCAGGAGATTTAATAACATGTAACGCTTTATCCTATGATGATAGTATATTTAGTCAAACGTTTATACGCCAAGTGGAAAATTCAATACCAAATATCCACCGTATTCATCCTTCTGGAGTATGCGTTAGATATGGTCAAAACGTTATGGTTGATGAACAGACATAATAAAAACTCCTATACTATTTATGTGTTTAATGATCCGATTTAATGAATACGCATATAGTATATTTTTATAGCTTATATCATATAAATGGCATCTAAAGGTGGTGTTGTAACTGGACGCGTATTTATATGGCTAACAGTTGCACTAGTTATAGCTATCATGGGAGTTATATGTTACGCAAGCTCCTGTAATATACGCGCTTCATCGTTTGACAATATAGAGCAGCGTGAAGGGTTAGTTAATATGTACGGTTGTGTATTCTGGGGTTATCCTATGGCATTTCTAGCTTTACTTTCTGGAGGAGCATTAGTAGCATTATTAGCGTTAGCTGATAAACACGTTAAGGGTATTAATACGAATAATGGCGCATCTAAATCCCCATCAGAATAATAAAATTTAAGGTTATAACTCTATGTAAATTACCATGGATGATATGTTTCGGGTTCCTCCAGAGTTAGTGGCTGAAAACGCAGGGAAAAGGAATGATGCGAAACGGTTAACAAATGCGGACGTAACTACAGTAATAGAAACGCTTATAGATCGCTTGAATGATATATATAATGTCGTATTAGCGATGGAGGGATTTAATGTCGAAACGAAAAATATATTACTATCCCCGAATAGTTTGACTTCCGCTACCGTACTTAGATATATTAATCTAATTAATACGCTAACCGGCGCCATTCAAGAGAAAGTGAAAAATATCGAAAAGAGCCTTTCCCAAAGCAATAATCAAAACAACTAAACTCACGTTATTCAATAATTATCCATTTTTTTTGTCCATAAACTGTCAATGAATAGTGCTCTAAAGGCTTTCATTAATGAAATTACCGTTGACAGCAAATGCGTACTAAACGAGGTGCTTACCGAGTTCTATAAAGCTGCCGGCATGCATTTCTCGTTTAACGATATCTGCGAGGAAGAGAAGGTCGCAATGCGTAAAATCACTGAGGAAATGCACATGAATGAGACCTTCGTTAATCATTTCCTTGAACACTTCACTGAGCATATCACTCCTCTGGGTCTATTCGAGGTTGTTAAGCATATCGATACGGTTGCCGATTCAGTTGATGTTAGGATCGGTCTTGAGAAGATCTTTAAGCATCCACAGGCTACTGAGCATATAAAGGACTACGTTAAGGTTTGGCTTATGCAACCGCTTCAGGTTATAGAAAAGCTTCAGGAATTCCTTGCTCAAATGATGTTCGATGATGAACAAATCCTTAACGTTGCCCTTAAGGATAAAACCCTCTTTACTAAGGCAGTTAAGAAAGCGCTTATCCATCCAGAAGACTTTAACCTCGTATCCTTCATCGTTTACAATGAAAACGATATTCCAGCCCGCGTTCATTCCTGCACCGAAGAAGTTCTCGCTCTTGACGTCGCCGGTAGCGTTTCTGTTGATGATATCCGTGAGCGTATCGTTTCTATTAAGATCGATGATGTTAAGGGTCCAGAAACCGGTCTTGAAGGTCTTCGCAACGCCACCGAATGCCTTCTTAAGATTCACCAGGCTTACCCAACTATGCAGGCTAATATGATTAACTATTCTACCCGTTCCATTAACTCCTCCATGATGGGTGGCTCTAAGCTTTCAGCCGCTAGGGTTGTTAGGCTTTATGCTGGTGATTACAGCGATTACGCTAACGAACCGGCTACTAACGAAGAAACTACTGAACCAGCGCCATCAGCTGAAAATTCCGCCATTAGAGGACTTATTACTAACCCAGAAGGATTTAACGCTCTTTCTGCTTCCGCTAGGAGATTAGTCGCTCAGCACCTCCCAGCTACACGCAAGCAGTTCAACCAAATCATCGTTAACGCCATTAACTCAGTTCATACATGGATGCCACAGCTGATTAACGCTAAAACCTCTAACCGTGAGCTTAACCGCGTCATTGATGGGCTCGCCAAGTCATATAAATCCGTTTCCGGTCAGCAGGGCATGGTTGACTGGTTTATGCATAAGTTCGCCCCAGCGGTTAACGCTTATCGCGCTAGAGGATTTGCTCCAACTGGTATCGCCGTTGTTGATAACGTTTTCGGCGGTTCCCCAATGAAGAATGCTACACGCATTTACGGTTCTGGTATGTCCGGTGGAGTTAAGACTGTTTATATCAATCGTAATGAGGATACCGGTTCTCACAGAATCTTCGGCGGTGGCGTCATTGGTGAGTACTTCGAAGGAGTTAAGCGCGCGCAGATCAAGTTTAACGATCAGTTCGATAATCTTTACCGTAAGCTTACAGCGGCTGTTAGAAGCGTTGCCGATAAGCAGCAATTCACTTCCGAAGAGGGAATCGCACGTGTTATTGAAGCCCTTATGTCGATCACTATCGGTTCAAAGAAGACCGTCATGAAGATTTCCGGTCTTCGTCCAAAGGAGGATCTTAACACCAGATATACTTCCATGGTTGAGCATGTTATAAAGACCATCGAGAATACTAAGTTAGGCGGTTTCGGTGAGGTCATTAGCGTTCTACGTTCCTTTGTCTCCTTACTCAAATCCACTAGGAGCGAGGCACAATCTCTCATCAAGCGAGTCAGTGAAGGTACTAAATCTTCTGAGGAAATCGTTAAATACATTACCTTTGAACGCGACGAAATACCGTCTAAGCTTACCCCACAAGAACTCCATGCTCTAATCGAATCCATTAACGCTCTCATTTATGCTAATCATGGTCATCAGTTAACCTCTAAAATCGAGCGTCATCGCGAAGAAAATGTTAAGGATTACATCAAAAAGGTTACCGATAGAACCGAGGCAATTAACGATTACTATGAAGCCCGTAAAGATCACTGGCTTAAATATACTCGTACAGTTGATGCCGATACCAGGACCTTCATTAAGACCCACTTTAAATCGGTTCAGAACGCTATGGTTTACTTTAACGAGAAAGTCGATACAAAGCTTATGCAATGGCGCCAGAAGATGGCTAAAGGAGGCAATATCACTAAGAAGCAAATCGAAGATATTGAGCGCTTAACGATGACTTATATGCACTATCGTCCAGGAGAGAAGATTGTACAGATCTTCGCTAAACTTGAAAAGCTTAGGTCGGAGGTCAAGGATGAACTTACAATCGGCGATATCTATAGGATTACTGATGTTATGCATAAAATTGTTATAAACGCCGGTTACGTCGAAATGATACAGGATCTCTATAAAGTCCTTGAGATCGATACTGATGGCTTTGACTGGAATCTCTTTAAGATCAACCTTACTAAGCTTCTTATTGATAAGATCGTTTGCGTTGATGAACAGGTATTTAAGTATTCTCTTGAACCGACTCCTACCGCCGTTAATTCACTATTCACGGTAGGCAGCAAAGAACAGTCAGGATTTAGCACTGTCGGTTTATATAGATTCGCGAAGATAGTCTACGAAAAGATAAAAGCCCAAGGTACTTTCCCTAATTGGGGTTATAACATGCTATTCAACCTCGTCATCGCCGCATTTACTTCAAATGGTGACAATAAAAGTAATATCATAGCGACTGGCTTAAACATCCCAAGCGGAGCCCCTCTATGTGGTAACTATACGATGCTTACAAAGGAAGCACTAATAGCACTCGGTGTCCCCGAGGAAAGATTCACTGGTGATAAGAAGGTCTTACCGCTTAAGGATTATAAGCTACACCTTAACACTTATACAGACGGAGAATATGCACGTATAAAGGCTGCATGTACAGCGGTCGGTTTACCTGCCCCCGCTAATGGAGCTGCAATAAGTGCTGATATATGGGACGTCACTGATCTGAATGTTGAAGATGAACGTAACCAGGAGATCCGTGTAAAATATGCCATGCTGGACCATCTTACAAGCGTACTGCATAAAAATAAAGTCTATGAAACTTATACCCTAGCTATGTTAAAGGAATTCATTGAGTCTATGTATAAATCATTTATGTATACTCCAGGTGCACCTGATGCCGTAAAAGATGGCTTTGTAATGTTGAAGGACGATACACCGCGTATCGGTATTACATGGGATGGTTATTTCAACCCATCACGCGAAACTACCATTATCATTGACGTTTTCCATTCCATGATAGCGAATGTTCTATATACTTTTAACCGTTATATCGCTCTCCGTTATACTGGTACCGAATCACAGCTCCCAGTTCCTATGATGAGCAGTGCTATGCTCGGTGGTGATCTCGATGGAGTCGGTTCTTCAATGGAAGGCACTAAAATGGAAGCAGGTTCCGCGATTGACGTTATTGGTGTTCATGACCTTAAATTCGATAAAGTTATCCCAGAAGCTGTACCATTTTACGCCATCGCGTTAGACATTTTCGGTACATTTATGACCTCAATTTACAACCGTTATAACGCCGAAGCTGATCGTCCAGAAGAGAAGAATAAGAGCGGTTATGGCGATAGGGCTTTCGGTATGTATGTTACAATTAGCGAGTTCTCATTACTCCATCAACTCTATGAAATCCTTAAGGATTATACCTCTATCGGCGCAGTTCATTCCACCGGAAGAAAGCTAACTGCTGATGAATATCTTGCACCACTCACTGAGGTACAGATCAAGATGATTGTCGCTGAACTTAATAAGATTTGGAACCTTGTTAGTGGTTCCGGTAAAGAGAAGCTCATGAACGCCATCGATTATGTTATTGGCGAAATTAATGCCTCTATACTGTTTACTTCTAAGAACCGCTATGAACAGCTTAAGCGTGATGGTCATGTCGATTTAGATATTTCCACTAAGGTTGAACAGCAATTTAACGGTCTTATCGATGAATTACAGAAAGTTATTACTGAGAATCTAAAAATCGTAACCACTATGAATCCAGATGCTATGCGCGACTTTGAAAGCTTCCTTACCATGAGTGTTGAGAGAGTATCTAAAGAAACCAACGAAACCGCTAGGCTTAACTATGTTTGCGAGATCATTAACAGCAGCAAGAGCGATACATATAAGACGCCATTTGAGGAATACTATAAGTTCTGTGAGTTTGTCATCACGCCAATTATGATTACCGCTGTTAGCTATAAGCGTTTATTCGATACCCTTAGCCGCGTTAATGTTTCAATCGAAGGCGAAACGCTATACATGGATCTTCGTGAACATACAGTTGCCATACTTAAGAAGGACGCCAATATCGTCTTCGGTAATGAGCGTGATATAGGTGACCTGGTGGATGATTCGTCTGTAGTTAATGTTTCTGATGTTTGTATAGCAGCTCACAGCGCGAGAGGTCTAACAGGTGAAATGCTCGGCGCGGCTGCTACATTAGTCAATTCTCCAGTAGTTGCACAATATAACACTATCCTTATTAAGCAAGCCCTTCAATATGCTCTCACTAACAACCAAGCGTTCATTATGCCGGAAATATGGCTCCCACTTATACCATCTACATATCCACATGAAGATAAATTCGTTCTTAGAACTACTTTCCATAGTTCAGCGCAAAAGGCTAGCGTTGGCGAACTCCTTCGTGCCAATACAGTTTTATATGAACTTTACCCGAACATCAAGTCCGATAACGTTATAGACTATGCTAATGCTATGCTTCGTGACTTTTCTGCTGATTTCGACCATCTACTGCACACCTTTATGACTTATCCAGGAATCTCTGACAGGTTCCTTATGCAGCTCAAATCCGTTCACGAAGACGCTACAACTTCTCTTAAGAAGCTTATGCAAGAAGGTTTATGGGATGGCAGTGATAACCTTCTTAATGCCCTACGCGGTAAGAAACTATCCCATATTCCTATCATTTCTGCTCCATTATATCCAAAGGATCTTAACATACAAGCTTATACTGGTGCCGTTAATGTCCCTGCTCTTACAATGCAAAAGACAGGCGGTGTTGTAAGCGATTCTTATACTATGGCTGGAACAGGTCAAGTTGTACAGTCAATTTCCCTATCAACGAAGCAAAACGTCTCAACTTCCGGAAGACAGTTATGCCAATATGGTCCACTGGATTACGTCATTTATAAGCTTGCTGCATGCAACTCTACAGGATATACTCTACCAGTTATGCTCTATGAACTCCTTAAGAACAATAACGTTATAGGTAAGCATTTAGTCGAATGTGCTGTTGATGGCTCAAAGGTAATCTATATGCCACATAGCAGCGGATACGTTTATAACATCGTTACACAGAACATCCTTACACGCTCATCTACTGACCGTAACCGCCAAGAATCCGCTGAACTTAAGAACATGAATAAGACCTGGATAGCTAACCTTATAAGCACCATCCCTAGCCTTATCAGTTATGTAACTGCTCTTGCCAAGACAACCGAAAAGAGCGTCGCTGATTACAATGGCGTTAACGTTGAACAATTAAGCATAACCCTTTCCACAATCCTTGAAAGTTTCTATGAAGAATGCGTTCCACTTATGCCATTTATACCATTCATGAGCGATTACGTACCAGGTACATATTACAGCACCATTGAGCGTAAGCTTTCTAAGTATCACTCTATAGCCGAAATCTATCAGGCTATCGCTGATTCTAACGATGATCTCGACGGACTTAAATTTGAGTGGGCTAATCGTCCTTATTACATCAACGGTCTACAGATTCCATTCCCAGAATATAAGAATAAAGATAGATTTGAAGCGCTTAAGAAGTGGGGCGGAAGCATATTCCAGAACAGCCTCTTTGCTGACGAATTTACAGGTACTATGAACATAGTCGCCCGTGCAGTTGTTAGAAGCAGGATTATTAAGCGTAATTCTTCAGCTGCATTAATCGCTGAAAGTGTAGCTAGCGGCGACGTAAATACTAGCGTAGATTCTATAAATACATGCCTTAAAGCTATTAAGAAATGTTATGAAATGGACCCGGTTATTATAGAAATATTAATCAATAATATCATTAGGAGACTACGCTCTACCTCTGTTGGTATGCTCGGTGGTTACGTTTCAGTTACACCGCCAGCTCCAGGTGCCGCCGGCGACGGTTTCGCTAACCTCAATGATAGACCAGTTGCCGGTCGTATTAAAGGATTATTACACGGTATCTTCACGATTAACGGAGAGATTAGCGGAAAGGATTACATAGATACACAATCGGTGGATAGCGATATTAACTCAGCTATCAGCTTACTTTACGATAATCCAAACATTAGACCATTCTACGGATTCACTTCTGAGAATGAACCAGGAAAAGACCGTTATAGAAGCGCCAGTAACATGGCATACTTAAGACGTAGCGATTCCGACGTATTTGGAGCTCTTAAACTCGCTACTGCCCCAGGAAAGGTAGCCGTAGATGCTACTACTAGAGGTAAGGAATTACTCGCCTTTTCCGTGGTAAACCAGAAACCGATTAAGCAATTACACACCGGTGATCTGGCTAATGATTATAAAGGAACTATCGCTACATCCGCTAAATATGCCACTAAGAATGCCAACCCGAATATGCCTATCGATGACTACCGTACTCTCCTTGGAGAATCTGTTTATAACTCAGCTGACGTAGTTGATGCTCTAGATGATAGAGCTCGTGCACTAGGCACAAGAGTACCGATCGAAAATAATACACAGAAGGTTATCCGTGATATAATTGAAGGTTACGCTAATACTTCACGTTTAATGATATCCGCTAATGCATTATCCGCTTTAGGTCTAAATATTCTAAGAATGTTCAGATCCGACGATCTCATCCTGGACGGAGTTAACGAAGCATTTAATACCAAAGCCTCATATGAAATCTTTAACTGGCTATCTCTTAATAAGGCAGGAAAGGCGTTAATGGTAGTCAATCCAGCCGATGGAGCTCACCGTTTTACTGCACAATTCGCACCCATATCTGCTATCGGACATGAAGTTGGCGATATCGCTGATTATGAGGGAACTGTCGCATGGCATGCCGCGGTTCCCCCTGCTCTTACACCAGTAGAAACTTTAACTGAGCTAACAAGATGGGATGGTATCAATGGAGATCGCACAAAGTTACGTATAGATGCTATAAATCCATGGCAAGCCCCCGGCGCTGGTGGTGCAGCTGATGCCGTATTCATTGATACCAATAAAACAAAATACGGTAAAGTGTTACGAGCCTTGATATTTGCCATCAACGATGCAAGACTCACTACATTAGACGAGATAATGGGAAGGACTTTAATGGTTAGCGACACAGCATTAGACGCTGACGTGGACATGGCGGCTGGAACGCCGGTTTTTGCCGGAGGTACAGATACTACGAATATATTAGGCAAGAACCTAAATGCCGGCATCACTACAGGAAACAATATATTCAGGTCTTTAGCTGACGTAGATAGGCCGGATGACGTTGCAAACCATCTTATCATCGATGACAAAGACTTCGCTAAATTCAACCGTATAATGATATTATATGTCTTATTCACACGCCGCGCTAGTGCCATCGTCACTCAAATAGGTACAGACAGTAGAGCAGCTAATGACGCTGACAAAATCGTTTCATTCAACGACAGTATAGTCAATCACTTTGCTAAGATGTTAGGATTCGCTAGTGTAGAAGCCTTATACACCGCCGATACTGCTCCCGACCGTCCAAGAACCACCGCATTATTACACTTACTCGGTACTGTAATTGAAATAACTATGCGTACACAAGGAAATGATAATTTAATAAGCTTTACACAGATATTAGGACCTAAACTAGCAGAATACATAAATACTATACAACCGCCGCTTTTCAATTTTGAAGTAGTAGGTGCTTTAGAAGACCCAACGGACCCGGATGAAGCAGTCGATGCTGCAGCCAAAAGCGGAAAATTAGCATTCGCATTGTTCAATCTATTCTATAACGGTTCCGATACAGATAAGATTTATGCATTGCTTAGGAGGCGTGATAAAATAACTTCAACATTTAACGTCGTTAATCATGATATAAACGGAAAACTTTGGTCGAGCGTATTAAGTCATGCTAACTACGGTGCCGCTTACGTGGCTAGCGACAACAATAACGGTGAGCGTTTTGTCACAAACGCTGGTGCACAACAGTATGATATTAAAACCGAGAATTATAACTTCATACCATTAAAGAAGGACGGTAATAGCTTCGTTCCAATGAAGTTTACAGCCGGTGTAACTGTGTTTGGTACTACATATCCGGGTTACGAGGTACCTGCTGAGGGCTTCGGTTTCGGAGATACTAATGCTGTATTGGATGCTATTACCGACTCCGCTACTAGTACAAACGATTTCCATGCTGCCGTCGCGGCTGGAGGCTTTGTAAACGCTCTGTACGGAAGCACTCCACCAGCAGCTGCTAACGGGATCGTAATTACTGATATCGGTGAAACAAATGTTAATCAGTTCGCTAATTTACTACGTATGCTCGGCTATCTCTCCCTTGTACGTTCTCCTCTATACAGTACCGTTATAATGGATCCTGCTGCTGCACCAGCTGCGCCATATGTAAATCTTCTATTAAAGTCCTTCGCCTGGCAACGATTCCATGCTGGAACTGGTTTTGATATAGACGCTGGTGGTATGGGAACCTTAAAGCTAATCCATGATGATGCCACCCGCGGTGACGCTCAAGAAATCGTTTACAACGCCCATGCTGATCTAGCTTGTGTGCTTGCCGTACAACAAACGATAGCTGCCGCTGCCGGTACACCGCTTAACGTCGTACTTACCGATAACTCATATGTTAAAGGTTTAACTACTAACGCTGGACGATACGAATTAAGCCGCGCCGCTTTATGCGTAGAAGAGCGTATACTATCCAGGTATATGTATCGCTATACTGCCGGTAGTATATCGGCTGCACTGCATTATCCAGCGCCGGCGGCACTTACAGATATAGGTACAACTGATAGACCAGAAAGCAGCATCAGACTGACAGATCTCCCAGTGATTGTTCCATCGATCAGACCGATTAATAAACTCACCGAAACTAGCGTAAAGATTTATCAATTAATGCCTCGTGCGATTTCGGAATATATGCTATGGAATCCAGGTTATGAATTCGCTAACGTAATCACCGAGGTGGAGCCAGCTGAACTGATTAATATTCCATTTGACAACGTTATCGAACCAGCTTACAGTTATCCTATTGTTGGCGGTGCTATTGCGGCTGACGGAAAGGCTAAACTGACTATCAATAACATAAAGTTACTGCACTATTCCCTTACACCTGGTCTATTCATTACCAGTGATATTACTGATCCGGGCACTGATGTTGCTAACTGGTATACAGTATTTACTGGTGCCATACACGATGGTGTCGTGCATAACGTAGCATTTAACGCGAACATATATGTCACTGATCATGATGACTTAAGACCTAACGTAACTGCCGCCGCTCCTAGAATTACCGTTAATTATGACCCATCAGCGTTAATCGGCAGGCTTACTGATATAATAGATACCTGGTGCAACACATTTAATACTAAAGCCGATGATATAAAGCCAACCGATGGATGGTCACTAAATATGCTCGGTGGTGATATTAGATTCATGTCCTATATCGATAGATATAACATCTCAGCAGGTGAACCTTATAAGATCTATCCTTCAATCTATCCTACAGCTGAAATCGATGGTACTACTACGCCAGGATTAAAGTTCTACAATAAGCTCTTCAAGACTATCAATAAGTCCGTAGAATCTATCGGTTCCCTTGCATTAGTTTACTTCAACCGCTCACTACTCACCTTTAGCGGTATCCTTTCTAACTTCGTGTATCCAAACGCTATATACGGCAAGAGTATCTTTGACAGATTCGCTCATGGATTAAGCTCCGCTATATCTGCTGTTTCTAGAAGAGTCTACGACGCGGGTAAGAAGCTATATAGTGAAAGCGAAGCTACTAAGCGCCGTTGGGACTTCTATTCTCTATACGCCGAGAATTTCAGTAAAAATATCAACGGTGAATACATAAACGCTTCTGATCGTGCGTTTTACGCTCTTAACCAATGTATGTTTGATGTAGCCCATAGCACTCGTACACAAGGCGTTCGTGAATTCGATAAGATGACTATCGCTAATCTTGCTACCTCATTTACTCACGGTTTCGGCGGAGCCGCTACAGAAAAGGTTCAGAGCAAATTAAGCTCCGAATTCACCGCCCCGTCTATCTGTAATAGCTTCCTAACAATCCTTCATAACTTACTTATCGGTAAGACTAACGATAAGGGTAGACCTGCAACTACCGATGAACTAGCTAAAATGGAGTGGTTTATCGGTACCGATACTATGGGTACTTTAAGATCAATCGACGCGCTCCTTACATATACATCCGTTATAGCTTCTCTCATCAAGCAGCTTAGCTTCTACGATATGGATGAGGATGAAGAGCGTACTTATATCCCACGCGATCCAGCTGAACCATTCATGGGCGTCGAACCAGAAAACAAGTTCTAAATATAACTATTATACTATATATTTTTGGTGGTTATTTTATAAGTGATTTTTATTAATAAACCATCAATATGTCCGATAATACGCGCACCTTTAACGATTACTCCGATGATAATACCGATGATCAACCACAGACGGAACAACTCATAAAAATATCCAACGGTACTGACGATATGCAATCAATTCTTGAAACGATAAAGATGTCCATCGAAAGATTCAGACTGCCATCATTTATGGATAGATCGTTCGTATCTTCTATGATTGAATCAGATATAGTGAGTAATATAGAATTCTTTAAAATAACCCATCAAGATGATACTGATATATTAGTTTTAATAGACCGCTTTAATGGTTTATATTTACCGTTTAACGTCTTTACTTCTATCGTTATACCAACCTATATGGGTATACAGTTACGGTCTGCCTTTTCTGAATTAACGTCTATCCGAGATATTCTCAATGAAATAACAGCGAGCCTTCAAGATGAGATTGAGCGTATAACTTTAGCGGTTTCCGAGGAAGAATTTAAAGAAGCTAAATTCAATAAAAAGGATATATCAGAAGAGGAACTTAATGGTATCCTTAAGGCTAATACGCTAAGCGAAAAACAAAGCGAACCATTAGAAGAATGTCCATTATGCGGGGAAGAAAACGTTAATCATTACTATGAATGCGTTAAGTGTCAATATAAATATTGCACAAAATGTTGTGAAGAGATTGCGTCTAGACAAGCGCTCTGTCCTTGCTGCCGTGAAGAACTGAGCTTAACGGAGCATCATCGATAAAAACATTAAGGCTATATTTTTCTTCGAAAAATCTGGCAACGAAGTTGCTATTTTTGGCTTTATCTCTATATCCCGAACAATTGATTATAATAACGTTTCGTCTCTAATGGAGTCTCCTTTACGGAACAGACAGGAATCATCTTAAATAGAATATAATCATTAAGCCGTTCAAGTATTATCCTGGCTGATAAACTTAAACTGTTTTTAATGTATAGCTGATTATATTTTTTCATTAAGGGATTAACGGGTTCAGTTGTTATATCGTACAGCCTTCCGCATAGAATATCACAGAATATCTTAATAGAACCGCTTTCATCTTTACACGTAAAGGGTGTATGTATACTGCTACCACAATAAGCACATTTCATTAAATGAAAATAAAAATATATCGTATTTACGGTTTTAGTCTATATTTACCCTATTTTTTATTACCTTTCTGCGCATATTGCGATACCGTATTAGGTTCAATATCTCCTAATCCGGTGGTACTACATTGCTTAAGACTAAAGTTAATAGCATTATATTTATTCAGTGTAATGAAATTGGGTTTATATGGCATTTCTACCTTTCCTAAGTATTTATCGTTAAACTTATCTTCCGCTGCAGAATTGGAGAATATATATTGAGGGAGTATCACTTCTGACCACGCTTTGTCCGATAAACTTGAAGGAAATCTGCTTGATGACCAATTAAAGTGTACGCTATTAATAAAGCTAGTATTGAGTATATTATTGTATGGAAAACTGATATGACATCTAAGTAACCGTTTAACGATGTGATTATATACGAGATCTATTAAATTCTGCGCCATAACGTAATTATCCTTAACGTAATCAGCAAACGAGAATAGCCATATATTTTTATTATATGATTCGTTATACGGACAACCTTGTCCTTTCTCTATATACGATCGGACAATTTTATCTAAAATGAAGGACTTATATGGCAACATTATGCAGTTTGCGCCTATATATGGTATTCTTTCGTTTTCTCCTATAGGACGCGGATTACTGCCTACATTCTGTACCAGATAACTTTGTTGCGCGGTTGACCAGTTATAGTACCAAAAATCATTAACTTGTATCAAAGTTAAGTCGGTTAATGGTTCTTCTTTACGCTTATATGTAATTGGACTATCATAACCGGGGTTCCATATTAGTTTAAATGGTTCATATCTCGCGGATGAGAATTTCGCCGGATTAATCCCTGTCTGATAACACATGCCTCCTTGATTACGATAACTTACTTGCGATTGGAATAATGGCTTAGACGTTAGTTGTTTTCCGCTATCGTCACTTATATATCCATGTGTCCAGTACATAGAATTAAGCACCGTTAAATACCCGGTTTCAAACTCATATTCCTTATCGAAGAAAGAGAAATTATTAGGAACAAACGTAAATGGGACAGTTGTAAGATATCTCTTTCCGGAGATAGCGTTGAACGATTTCATTACTTCTAGAGGAACGTTCAATAGGATATTATCATGTATCCATTCTATGAATAATCGCACATCGGCGAACTCTTTAGCTTGCGCGATTAAAGACTTTATATGCTGCGTACGTTTACTGAAATCGAACGTGTTTTCTGGAAAGAAAGTACCTAACCACGGAGCCATTAAGTTAACGCTAGCATGGTTATATGTAGTATCGATTAGTATACCGTTTGCACCAAAAAGCCTTTCTCCAGTGACACTAGCTATCTTCCTCAGTTTAGGCTTAAATACCTTATTGAAATAATTAAACGGATCCGGACAAGGATTTGGTACTTGTTTATCCACGCCGTTTGGATCTTTTGTGGACTTGTATTCTTTACCCTCAAGATACGTCCAGAACCAATACATATATGCCGAATCAAGATCCCAGTTCTGGTTGTAGTCAACGCTATGTTTTATAACCTCCGTACTCACGGTTTGTATATACTCACTGTCAACATCTGTTGGGAATGTAAATATACACGTTTCTGGTATAGCCATTAACAACTTCATATCATGTATATTCATAGAGTTAATAATCTCTTCTGTTTCATCTATGTATTCATTATAATCTTGACCGACGGAATATTCATAACCAAATAATAGCCTAGTAAGTAATGTCGTAATGCGTTCAAAATGTAACGATTTTTCCGGGATCTTATATACATCTACTGTATCCTTTTTAATCTTAACGATAAGCTCACGCATAACCCAATTATATTCTGCATCCGTTAATGATTTGTAACAATTATCAGCTATCATGTTATTTTTTATAATAGCATCATTGGAAACGATATCCTGTATAGTACCACCGTTCAAAACGATATTATACATGGTCTCATCATTTAAAACAATCTCATATAATGCATCCGTAAATGTTTGTAGTGTTTCGGAAGCATATACACCACCATTTCCACGTAACCATTTACGAAGTTTATAATGCGTGTTACTTTCGTCTCTTCCTTGAAATTCGTATAGTTTTTTCGTCATAGGAGCGAATACCTTTTCGTATGCATTTTTACGGGCAAAGTATTGTCTATCCTCTACACAATGACCATTAATGGATTTCTCTACCGGTTTGAAAATATCACCGAATTTCGCGACGAGAATATCATTGTAAGCATGAAATATATAATCGACCATGAGCTCCGCTTTATTCTTTTGGTCCTGCATTTCATCTAGTATAGCTTGAGCTTCTTCCGTAGAAACGGTACATCCACCGTAATCTCTATCGATAGCCGTAATGGTAACCTCTTTTGTTTTGTTTTTAAGGGCTTTATTAACTATATCACGTACTTTTGTATACTGTCCTTCTACCTTTTTATTAATCTCCGTTGCTTGTCCTAATGCGATATTTATCTCATTAACCACGGTAGTGCGCATATTAATATCCTGTTCTAATTGCGCTGCTTTAGTCGGAGATTCTAGAGCATATACATAGTTCGTCATCTTCTCGTACCACGGGGTTAAACTATTGACCCAACCGGTTAAATTCTTAACGCAATCGTTTTCTAAAACCGTTTTAGACTCCATTGTTTATATCATATAATCTTATATTTTTACACTTATCTCGGATCCTTTCTTCTATTCATAAATGAATACGAAAGACACAGAGCATATCATCTCTCGGGCGCTACAAAGTAAAGATTTCATATGGTACCTTAATCGATTTATTTCAGGAACTGTTTCATGGAAAGATATAAAGGATAAAAGTTTAGGGCAAGATAATGCGTACTGCTTATCATTAATTAAGTCTAAATGTTGGACTGACAAAACGTCTGCTGGAGGTTCCTGGAACGAACGCCTAGAAAGATTAATCTACGAGCGAGTATCTTTAGGAGTAACACATTCTGATCTATTGCTGAAGAAAGAACTGGGAAACTGGGATGCTGTTATACTAAAAATAGACTCATCTAATGTCTCACCATTTACCGTTAAAATGCTAACCTTAATAGACAATATTTACGTAAATATGCTAGAAAAGTACGGTATTAAATATCGTTTTGTTACTGCCGGAGAACTAAAGGATTTGGATGAAGATTGCTTGTATATAAACCATAATCGTATAACATGGAATTGTGGTCCCATTAACTTTAAGCGCGTATGTAAAATGCATATATTATCCGATACACCATTAACTCCAGTATGCAAATATATGACTGACAGCGATTGTATAAACGCCGGAATAATGCTATGGGAATACCTATTAAACGATGAATTTAGCGTACCGAATTGCGGCGTTTTATTAGCGGAACCTGAACATTTAGAAGAGAATTATATGTTCATAGACCATGCGTCTAAAGGTTAAATTTCTATTGTTTTTCTTCGAAAATATGGTGAAAAAAGGTTTGCTTGTAGCGAATACCTTTATGGGTTTAGGAGAAGCGGTGGTTAATGACGCTAAGCTATTCATGACGAATCTTCCAGAATATTCCTGTAAAATAATGAGAAATCCATCAACAAAAGAAATGCTATCAGAACTGGTTTCGTTAATATCTATACCGGAAAATGAAGTCATATTCGGTATTTTCTCACATGGTCAGCAGGTACGGGATATTTCGGGTGATGAAGCCGACGGAATGGATGAATGTATAGTCATGAAAGATGGTCTATTAATCGATGACAATTTAACTGATTTGATCAACAAATACCGTAAGTGTAAACGATTAACATTGATCGCTGATATATGCCATTCTGGAATATATGACTTCAAGGATTTCGTTAATCATAAGGATCTAACTATCGTAACCTCGTGCGCTGATGGAGAAACCTCTAAGCAATTCGTTAAAAACGGTTGCTTTACGCTTCAGTTCTGGAACTGCTTTAAGAACGGTACGCTTGATATTAAAGAACTTAGACGCCGTCTTGACTTATTCAATCAAACACCACAGATATGCATAAACGGTAAATGCTATAATAGATGCGAATCCGTGATGATTAAATTCTAATGTTTTTATATCAAAATGAATACCGATGTTATTGCATTAACAGCACTGATATTAGTGATACTAGTCATAGTATACCTATTCCTAGGAAGGATTATTAGTAATATGTGGCCCAACAGTAAAGCCAATAAATTCTTCGGAGGAATACGGGCACAACTACCAGAACGTGAGGTTATAACCAACGAGATTATACGTATTCATAATGAGGAAACCGGTACCCGCACCATTAATCTCGAAAACTACTTACGAAGTTTACCTCGAACCAGTGGAAGAGATATATTGTATGCAATAACGCAACTGGCGCTCGACCCTAACATAGATTATAATTACACCATTGATATATTAAGAATAAGCGAAGCCGTTGGACTTATTGATCCTCGATCCGATATAACCCGTGAACTACGTAATGCTATCGATAACCCCGTCAATGGAAGAGTCGAAATTCCAGACGATTTAATACGTAGTATAAATAACAGGACGGATGAGAGCAGAAGATTACGTCGTAGTTAAGGTTTATACCGAATCTCCAGATGATTATTTTTAGGTACTTAACTCCTCTATGCCAGCTCGTTCTACAGCCCGCAAAAACACCATTTCTACTCGTGCACGTACGATCATCTCCAGCGATGAAGATTACAATGATATCTCTGAGGTTTCCGAAACATTTCGTGAATTGGTACCAATTAAACGTTCTCCATCAAAGAAGAACATTAAGCACGAATCTTCCGACGATGAACAGGAAGAATATAAACACCTCAATGATATCGAACACATCATACAGTGCAAGGGAATGTACCTCGGAGCCTTTAGGAATTCCGAGCAAAATGTTTATACTGCAACGATTTCACCTAAACTGAAGTTGACAAAGGAAAAGACGGTGATATCTACCGGTTTATTGAAGATGTTTGACGAACTAGCTATGAATGCCGTAGATCAGATTGCTAAATCCGGTCGCGGAAAGAATAAGTTAACTTATATATCATTTGATGTAAATAACGATGGTTGGTTCGGTTGCGCTAACGATGGTAAAGGAATACCCATTAAAATATTCCCTAAAGATACTCGTTATATTCCTGAAGTTCTATTCACTCAACCCAAGTCAGGAAGCAACTTTAAAGAAGTTAAAGAAGGCGCAGGACAAAACGGTATAGGCATTAAGCTTACAACCATAATGTCCTCCGATGTAGAGATTCATGTAATCGATCCGTCTCTAGAGTATACCCAGAAAGTTTCTAATAATGGACGGAATATTAATGCTCCAGTTATTACTGCCGTTAAGGGTACTCATAAAAATATGGTCCATTATAGGTTCAAACCAGATACCAATATGATTGATGAAAACACTACCGATGCAGCATGGAAAGATGTCCTCATAAAGACATCTCAATGCATGATTAAGCGTATCCTTGATATCAGAGCATTAATCGATCCATCCATAGAGATTAGAGTTAACGGTGCTTTACTTGAGCCATTCCCATTTGAAGTTTATGCGTCGAAGTTATGGCGTTCATATCTTACCTCTAAAAGTATAAATACGATGGATGACTATGCAAATAAATATCACATCATATCACGTAAGGACCTTAAGCTTTTCATAGGCTTATCTCCTACTTTCGAGCATATATCATACGTTAATGGAATATCAGTCGAGAAAGGAGGTATTCATATCAAAACCTTAACGAATACGCTTAACAACGACTTTAAAGAACGATTAAAGACAAAGAACTCCATTAAGAGCCGTTTGTTCATATGTATGGACCTACACCTTACATCTCCTGAGTTTTCGTCACAAGCTAAAACGGAACTGACTAATGCAGTCGGTTTAACGGAAAAGCTTAAGCTTAACGTTAAAGACCTTAACACTATATTCACTACGCTTAAGCTTGATGAGTTATTTAACGAACGCAAACAGGAGAAGGTTGATAAGCTATTCTCTTCTAGGAAAGTAACTAAAGATTGTCCTAAATTACTCGATGCTGAACAAGCCGGTAAGCGTAAAGCATTTAACACATTATTCATATGCGAAGGCGATTCCGCATCATCTTTAGCGAAAATCGGTATGACAAGTCCTAATATCGGACATAAGAACTTCGGTTGTTTACCGCTACAGGGTAAAATCGATAATATTCGCGGAGGTAAAGATAAGTTATCGAAAGTATTGAAGAACCCGGAAGATGCAGATGAAAAGCTTAAGAAGAACATCATAACGCAAATCCTTATGACATTAGGTGCAACTCCTAATCGCGTGTATACTTCCGCGGAAGAATTACGCTATCAACGTATAGTTGTGTTGAAAGATGCCGATACTGACGGTGCTAATATCCTTGCGCTCGTCTATAATGCTTTTGATGTACTGTTTGACTCAGTGTTGAAGATTCCTGGTTTCTTCTGTGAATTCATTACACCAATGATCAAAGTACACATTACAGCTGCACTTTATAAGCAACTCCTTAAGCAAATAAAGGAGTTCGGACTATCCGGAACGGTTGTTACTCACAATGGAACCGTAACGTTACCATTCTATAACAAACCGCGCTACGAAGCCTTTATGAGTCAATTCGAATCGCGATTACCTAAAAATATTAAAGTTGAGTACGTTAAAGGTCTTGCCGGTCATCAACAGTACGAAATTAAAGAATACTTTAAGGAATATAAGGCAAATGTCATTCATATCGATTATGATGAAGATACGGGAGATTTGCTCGAAAAGACCTTCAGCAAAGCACCATCCGCTCCTGCTGTTCGTAGAGATTGGATGAACGAATTACCTAAGGAAGGAGCATCATTAGAACGCGTTTCTGGTGAGCCTATTACTATGAGCGCTTTCCTTAATACAGATCACCTACAATATATGTACGACAGCGCTTTTCGTGTTCTTCCTTCGGCAATCGATGGACTGAAGCAAGTTCAACGTAAAATCATTTATGGTCTTCGTAAACAGTCAAATCCTTATGAATTCCGTAAGGTTTTCCAAGTTGCTGGTGCAATTGCGAATACAGCTAATTATCACCATGGTGATCAATCGCTTAATGCAGCAATCATTAACATGGCACAAGATTTCCCTGGATCTAATAACATTCCGCTATTAGCCGGTAAAGGTTTCTTCGGTTCACGCTTAGAACTGGGAGATGATTCAGGTCAGCCTAGATATATCGACGTTTGTATTTCAAAGATAACAGATATCTTATTCCCTAAGATTGATGATGATTTACTCGACCATATCGTAGAAGATAATACAGTGGTCGAACCATATAACTATGTACCGATAGTTCCAATCTTATTGATCAATGGTTGTACTGCGATCGGTACAGGATATGCGTGTAATATTTATAAGCATTCTGCAATGGCTATAATTCAACGCATTAAGGACCGTTTAGCCGGTAAAAAGAAATGCAGGATACTTGAAGCGCATATCAATGGTTGGAACGGTGAATTTCATATAACCGAGAAAACCACTTATTATAATGGTACATTTAAGCGAATAAACGATAAGACTATTCACCTTACTGAGATTCCTATAACGATACGCATTAATGATTTGATTTCTCTGTTAAATTCATCAGACGCGTTCGATAAATGGAAGAACCTTAACAGTGAGTCCATTAACGCTGTTTCATTTGAGATTACATTTAAGCAGGCTGTGGACGATGAAACTGTTAATAAAGTCCTTAATTTGTCAGCCTTTAAGCCAAACGCTTCAACGCGTTGTGGAATCAACAAAGATGGGCACATGGTATACTATGAATCCATGGAAGCAATCTTTAATGAATGGTACGATGAACGTTATAGCTTATACGTTCGCAGAAAGGAAAAGCTTATCAAGGCTCTTGAACTGACTATCCTTATACTGCAGAATCGAATTAGATTCATTAAAGAGGTAATCGCTAAGGAGATACGCATAAATAAGCTCTCTAATGAAGAACTTGAGAAGATCTTAAACGAGCGCAAATATTACCGCCATAATGATTCGTTTGACTATCTTCTTACGATGCATATGTCATCTATGACACTCACTAATCTTTCTCGTTTAGAGAAGGAACTTTCAGAGAAAATCTCGGAGCTTAAAGAGCTTCGTGCTACATCAATCGAAACCCTTTGGGAACGTGAATTAGATACGCTTATCCCATACATAAAGGATCTCGAATAAAGGATTGATTTAAAAAGATTATAGCTTTTTTTGTATCCATAATGATTAGCGTCAAACGAAAAATATCAAACGGGAGACAATTTATGTAAAAATAAAATGGTATTATTTTTGACTGTTCGACTTTGAGGGTATCCGTTTAATGAAATCGTTCAAACTAGGGTTTTCAAAAATAATACCATTTTATCGCCCTTAATGGACTCGGTGATTATTATTCCATTAGTATCTTACTGTGTAGAAATGCACATGGTTTTATGGTTTCAAATCCTACTGCATTCTGCTATATGTTTTGAGTGTCAATACTACCCAATCAAAGGAGTTACATCAGTATCAACTCCTACTCCTTTACCACAACCGATAACTAAACCGCAATGTTCAGATACAAGCATCAATGGTGACATAGACGGAGTTATTAGCGCATATTACTATAATACATGTACATCATTACCATCTACACCAACTTTTAACGATCGTATAACTAGTATAGGTTCATATGCTTTCCTTGGCTGTACTTCCTTAGTAACTGTAACGTTACCAAAAGACATTAAACTTGTCGCTTACGGAGCGTTTAAAGACTGCACATCTATAACTTCTATAACGTTCCCGAATTACTATACTGAAAGTATCGAAGCCAACGCATTCCAGAAGTGTACTAGCTTAACCACTATAACTATACCGAAATATATAAAGATAGAACTCATAAGCATACTCACTTCAAGTTATAACGTGGAGACGATAAAAATACAAACAAATAACGTCTGTAGCTATGAATATGATATAGCGTCCGCCAGATTCGAACTGTATGTACGGAACGATAAAACGGTATTATGTTCCAGAACTTTTAGCGTTATTACTTCCACGTTTAGTGTTGGAACGATAGATGTACCGGATACGATTCACACTCTACACACTATGGCTTACAGATGTGATGGTTTGTCTGGAGAAATAACAGTTCCAGCCTGTATTCGCCGTATAGAGCAAGATGCGTTCGACGGTTGTTCTGGAATAACTTCAGTAATCATACAAGGAAAGGTACAATACATAGACAAATTCGCTTTCCGTGAAACAACGAAGATGACTAGTTATACTATAAACAATAATGCTCACAGTAACACTAATGGTATGGATATCGCTTATCTATCAATAGACGGATTCATCTACACGGCTGACAAGGAAGAACTATTATGTGTCCCTACATCAACCGCGCAAACTGTTTGTAAGATCCCGTACCAACTAAAACGGTTTAATCCTTTATGTTTTCCGTCTAAAGCATGTAAGATCGAGAAGTTTAATATGTATTCTCCCGATGGGAATTCCATGCTAGAACTCCCGTCTATAGGAGAACATTTAATAATCGATCAAAACGGGATATGTGTATATGATTCCGCTACGCAAACCCGGTTAGTTAAAATGCCTCCAGCTTGGTCTCCGGAGACATTCAAAATACCCGACATCTTTACTACTATCGGTACAGGTGCATTCGCTAATGGGCATATTAAGGATACCATTGATTTTAATCATATAACTCACATAGAAGAATGGGCATTCTACTGCTGTCAGACTAAGCATATGACGATTCCTTCCATAGATCAGATCGTTTATGTTGAACGGCAGGCGTTTCACGCATGTTTATTCGACGAGCTTACCTTTCCGCCAATCACATCGATGATTCAGTATGCATTCGCTTATGCCCACGCTAAAACGATAACCATTAGCGAAGGCGTAGAGATTATAGAAGAAAATATATGTTCTATGGGTTTAGTAGAGTCAATAACTCTACCGTCAACACTAAGAGAAATACATAGACAAGCCTTTAAAAATACACCATTAAAACATATCGATTTACCGAATATTTCATTGTCTTACATAGGGTTTGAAGCCTTTTCTGGATGCGCTAAACTGGATCACATAATCATCCCCGGTTGTGTGTCAACGGTAGAAGAATTAGCATTCGCGGACTGTACTTTAGCGCAGTTCGTAGTCATCATGAATTGTAATACTTGTAGTCATCCTTTAGCGTTCAGGTCCAATGAAAACCGCCTACAGCCCGAGTGTGTCGCTACTTACTGGTTTACCCATACATACTGTCTTCCATGCATCATCCCTGTAGATATTTTCGCTAAAATACTTACGTCAGCCATGATCCTCTATGGAAAATGCGTATAGGCTCGTGAGAAGTGATTTATATTAAAGAAATATCGTCAAATGTCCGTCTCAAGATCAGTTATCGCTACGTGCTCTATTTGCAAACAAAAGTACCTCGAACCCGAGCCTATGCGTATCAAAAAAGCCCGCTGCGGACACTGTCAAATGGTTCGCTCCTGGGCAAGCGATGGAACACCAGAAAGCGACCGTGAATGTGCTGAATTCCGTAGGCGTCAAATAGAAAGAAATATCGCTCTACGCCCTAGGGTTAACGATGTCTTAAAGGACATCGATAAAGATTAAAAACTTAGAGGCTACTACTGTATTTTTCGAATACATACTTATCATATGTACGTAACTGATTTTTTTCGAAGTCCATAACTCATGTCAGGACCTCCAGCTTTAGGAAAAGCATATGAACGTCAATGTCTTAATGAATTACGTGCAGCTGGGTACAGAGTAAACCCATCTACTGCAGGATCATCACATGATACAGATATTATCGTGCATAATGATGAACTTCCTCCGGTGCGCATAGAATGTAAAACACGATTAATCGGTACCGATTATAAACAGTGCGTATATCACACAATTGACGGATCATCATACAAACCGCACAGTAAAGATAAAACTGTGAAAGAATTCTTCACGACTCATGCGAATAATATAATAATACGTGATACTGACGTATATAAAGATTGTCTTATAACTTCTCTTGAAACAATCTTACCCAATATAGATTACATATTCATTAAAGATACAGGTAAATTTAGAATACGTGAAAGTGACCCGTTAAACACCAATTACCCTATATTCACGATTAATGAAGCCGTTATCAGAATTCGTAAAAAGAATCATGACAGAGGACGTTTTAGCGTAACTGCCGCTCTACGTATTAACAAGATACACAATACTGATAATCATACCGACGAAGATATCAGCCGGCGCCAAAGATTAATAACCATTAAACACAATCGCCGAACGGAAATGATTAACAGACGAAACTCTATGAAATCTCCATTAAGATATCCTGGAGGAAAGACACGTGCGATAAAAATACTGGTCCCATTAATAGAACGTTTATTCGGACCAATAGTTAAACTAACAAGTCCGTTTTGCGGAGGTTGTTCTATAGAATTTCATATAAATGCTCCTATCACGACTATCAATGATAAATTCGAACCATTATATAACTTCTGGCTACAGGTACGGGATAATAAGCCCGCTCTCATAGGGTTACTCCGTGAATATAAAACTCAAGGAATTGACCGAAATATGTTTCAACATATGCGTACTACTATAATGAATACGGACATAGATTCCGTAAAACGCGCAGCTATGTATTTTATAATTAATAGATGCTCATTTTCCGGCGCTACATTATCTGGAGGATTCTCAGTTGAAGCCGCCGATAAACGATTTACTACCAATTCCATCGATACTCTTTCAAAGTTAGATATAACGGATTATAATATATCTAACCATGATTTCTCGGAGATCATAGCCAAAACTCCATGTGATCATATAATATTCGCAGATCCTCCGTATTATTTAGAAAAGAAGTCCAGATTATACGGAAATAACGGAGATATGCATGAAGATTTTGATCATATAGGTTTCTTTCACTCAATCACTAAGTTCTCAGGAAACTGGCTTATTACCTATAACGATCATCCTAAAATCCGAGAATTATATAGCGATTATGAGATTCTTTCAGCAGAATGGGCATACGGTATGAATAAGTCGAAAAAATCGTCAGAAATAATTATCACATCCCGGAAGAAAAGGGAAACGGTAAACGAGTCCAGTATTAATATAATCGAATAAGGCTTATAGTCCTCCGAGAATCCTTTAAAAACCGCGCTCCTATTTTTGTCTTCCGGAAGGGATAAAACGCCCATTTTTCCATGTTTCTCTATATACGCGCGCACGATTACTGTTAATTATCGGTTCTATCGTAATTGTAAGGGTTAACTACACAATATCTGGTGAAAAGTGATTATTATGTAAACATGTAGATTTGATGTCTGTTGAAATGACTGTTGCTGAGAATGCTGCTGGTGCCCCCGCCCCAGAAGAACCTCCAAAGCAGGAAACCTCACAGAAGGATGCCCACAAGAAGAAGACCTGGATCTGCAGCAATCCCGACTGCAAGGCTCGTATCGAGTGGCTGCCCGAAAAGGTACGTCACTTGCACCCCTCAAAGATCCTTTGTCTGAAGTGTCAGAAGGCTAAGAAGGCTGCTGAGGCTCCCGCCGATGCTCCTCCAGTTCGCGAGGCTCCAAGGCACGCTGCCCCACAGCGTCGCCCAGCCGGTGGTCCCCCAGACCGTCGTGCTCAAGCCCCTCGTGCGCTGTCCCTTGAGGTTGTCGAGCTCTGCGCCTTCCGTTCCGGCATAGCTCCTCCTCAGGTGGAAGCCCTTCTGGCTGCAATCCGTAGCCACATCGCTTCTCCATCCTCCGACAAGTAAGTTGGACCCCCAATCCCCAAAAAAAGAAACAAAAAACAAACAAAAAAAGAAAAAACAAAGAAAATAACAACTTTGTCCAACTTGCTTGTCTGTTCTCGTGTCTTT
>JAEIGA010001025.1_pt1 | contig 42156 bp, 44 predicted proteins | sample 9270691 | NCBI WGS metagenome assembly JAEIGA01 (sample SAMN17057246, study PRJNA624740) | gut metagenome | biome: biome; isolation source: fecal sample | host: Bos grunniens | place: China: Xizang | collected 2019 | reverse complement strand
AGAGACGGGTTATATATGCGTAATCACCTTCTGGACACGCAAAGAGGAAATCTATGAGATGATACCAGAGAAGTATCGCAAGTACGTACTCTGCATAGGAAATCTCTACACGGAAAACGGTATACAATATATCGTTAAGAATAGTCTTTTATGTCCACAGATTAGAGGATTCATATTAATCGGTAATGATAAAAATGATGTACGTAACTCATTTCTATCAGTAGAATATTATTATAGCAGAGACGAGAATTTCAAACGATTTTGCGACACGTTCATTAATACGCTTTTACCATGCGTATTAACAGAGGATGAATTCGACAATCCATCATTAACGGATAAATTAGATTGTATGTTGCATCTTTTTGCATTTGAAGGAATGTTGGAGGATAAATCTATTATCAAGCACTTTAGCGATTACTGGATAAGCGAACCGATTGATTGTTACGCTGAAGAATCCACACAAACGGATACACTCCCATCGGAACATCAAGGATTCGTCGTGAAGGATAAATCATTAGAGATTCTTTGGCGGAAAGCACTAACTTATATCAAAAGATTTGGCATCGAACGAACCACTTCTACTGGCAAAAAATATAGAGAAATCATAGGATTGGTTAGCGTTTTGGAAGCATTTAACGAACCAGTTAAGATACCGGATAATGCACCATTAAGCTCCACAATCGAAGCGTATTCCGCTCAGATCATCACCGATTCACCACAACCAGGAATCGAATATACCTATGGTCAACGGTTACATGATTACGGTCAAATCGATGCGATTATCGATAAACTGAAAGCGGATAAAGCTAATCGTCAAGCGATAGGAGTTACATGGAATCTACCTAAAGATAGTACTTCTCTGTATCCTCCGTGTTGCGTTGTCGCTGACTTTAAAGTTCAGCCTAGAATGTCAAACGGAACTACGGTAGACGCGCTATATCTAACGCTATACTTTAGGAGCCATGATATATATAGCGCTTACTGTGCTAATATCTATGGTTTCCGTAAACTGCAGGAAATGATAGCTACATTTACCGACTGCATTCCTGGTTATATTATGGTTGTTTCGAATAGCGCTCACGTTTATGATTACGATTACCCGCAAGCGTTGATCTATGATGAACTGGGCTGTAGGATGGATCCTAGAGGGTATTTTATTATCGAAACCATTAGAGATGACGAAGCGATGGATTGCTGGAAGATGGTAGTAAAAAATCAATACGATCGACGTGAATTCAAACGCAAATTTGGAGAGCGTGCTCAAAATGTGATCAGAACCTCATGTTGTGCATTAAGCTTTGAGCCAGAATTTTTCCCTAAAATTATCAAGCTAACTTATATGTCTCCATCGGATCAGCCAATCGCGTCTACAACAGGAATTGAAGTGCAACGGCTTTGCGATTTCGCTATGCCATATATCTCTGAGATATCTCATGCGATGTACCTAGGACGAGAACTTCAACGGGCACGTAATTGCATCGATAAAGGTGAACAATATGAACAATCTTAAAAACTTCGATGCTGTTTCCGTATCCGGACTTTAAAGTGATTTTTACTTAGCCAACATCAAAAATGCTTTCTGTCTCTGATGTATGGAAAATGATGACCGAAAAGCGCCCAAGAAACGATCACGAAACGGTCTCCCACCGGTTAGATAGAATGATGCTTTATCGGCACGTGAGCACCGCTCTCCGCGAAATTAAGCCTGAAGAGATAACCATTGAGCCAGCATTAATGAGATATAACCCACCACTGCGCGCCCATGAAGATTGGCGTTTAAGACGGGAAGATCAGTATCTTATATACCGTGCACAGGAGTTAAATTTAATCCCCGAATCCGGAGACTGCCGCGAAGATCTCCGTGCTGCGCTTGCCATCACTGATGAACAATGGGAAGCCGCGATGGAAAACAATGTAGATTATTTAAGCGACGAGGAACTCTCTGATACCTATTAAAAACCTCAGTACTAATAATGTATTTTCCTACAGTAAACCATAGAATGTATATATTTTTATCGTACTATTAATATGTCTCTCCGTCGTGGAAAATCATCTACTGAACTCCCTTCTCATTATAACCTCTCTGATGACAATTATAACTACCGTTTTGACCACCATCCAGGTGCTCCGGATATGGCGTTTATGTGTACCATTACGTCAAAGAATAGCGAGATCGAAGTCGCTCCACCGTTATCTTCAGATATGATACAGAAGCTGAAATCGGTAACGTCTATCTCACTGGAATCCGCTTTCCGTAAACACCATAATCTCAAAGATATCTGGGGCTTCTGTGAGAGCTTATTTAATCATGATTTGACACGAATCGTTAATACTTCGCTGATGTTCCAGGATTGTGGGTCTTTAACGGATTTACGTCCATTATCCTTGCTCTCAACGGACTATCTTATCGATTCCTCTTTGATGTTCTCATGGTGTTTTCGGCTAAAGGATTTACGTCCAATCTCCGCCTGGAATATGACCCATATACGCAATATCCAAGGTATGTTCCTTAACTGTACATCCCTTCACGATATCAGTCCATTATCATTCTGGGACGCTTCCCGAGTAAAGAATGGCGGTTATGTATTCACTAACTGTGATATCACGTGTGGTAAGGAACTGATACCGCTAATCGACCCCTCTAACTGATAACCGTAAAGTGATTATTTTTAACGAATTAACACACAAATGAGCCAGTCAACTACTACCCAAATCGCCTCCTGGAAGGACTATTTTGAGCTAACTACAGGCGGTCTCGGACGTAAATATCAGTATAAAGATCGTGCTGTAATAGATCTTCCAGCGGATCTCCCTCAGCCGCCAAGCGATTACCCTGTAATGTTTAGCGGTTGCCACGATCTGGTCAACATAGAAGCGCTCGCTAAATGGGATGCCTCAAAGATGACCAGTACAACTGGTATGTTTAATCATTGTCGTTCATTGGTAGAAATCTCATCGCTCATGGACTGGGATATGTCAAATGTAACCGATATGAGCTATATGTTTAACTGTTGCTATGCACTAATTGACGTTCGCCCTATAGTTTCATGGGATGTCTCTAAGGTAAGACGTATGATGTATATCTTTAACGGCTGTCATGAGCTCCCCAAATTTGCACGCTTAGAAGTCTACGATCAGCAGACCTTTAACTGCTTCATAGAACGATTTCTGAAAGAACAACCGATACCTATACTTATAGACAGCGATACCGATGATGATATGTATCAGGATTTCTCTACAGAAGAAGAGGAAGATGTATATGAAGAATGGAATGAAGCTACAATGGGTCCATATCCATTCCCAGAAAACAGAGACATTTTAACCTCAACGACGTTACCAAGCGCGAGCCCTGAAAATACATACGCAGATCCCGAATCGGAAGACGATCTAAGCATGTCAATATGTGAAAACTTAACAATGACGCTAACCCCGGAAACGGTACGTAAATTATTCGAATCCGAGGAAGATGATTATTAAAAAAGCCTCTATCTAGATTTGTATCCAGACTAATGGTCTGGCTGGCTCCTGCGGTATATATTCGTCGCCACTATAAAATGATTTTTGTTTAACGATTATCATCCAAATGTCTATCCAGGGCTCAATCTTCGAAGGATCAACTGTCAAAGTTAGGCACGTAGAGATATCTCCAGAGCTTAAGAAAGTTCTAAAAATACAGAGAGTTTTCTATGAAAAATACGGCAAGATCACGCTTGAAGAAATTAAGGAACTACCAGCAGGAGCGGTGATTTATCCGATCAAGTCGCTATATCGCACCGTTTCTGGTTGTACACACGAACATCATTACCAATTAATCCACTATCATCAACCTCTGCTTGGTAATGAAACAACAGCAAATATCATCAGTGATATCCGTAAATGCGATGAAACTAATAACCCTCAATACTTACCGCTAAAAGACTACGTAGAAAGTCGTTATGTTAGACTATGTGAGCACTTCCCTTACGCGTTTCAGGTAGCCTATGATATCTATACAACAGGTACCTTAAGCGATCGCGCTAAAGAACTCGAAAAACGTGTTAACGATAGATATACCGAAATCGAGCGATTAATCGATCAGTAAGATATTAAAAAGAATGATGCTATTTTTGTGTTTGCCCTTCAGCGATATCCTTTACGGATAAATGATTATTATTTAACCGGCATCATGATGAGTCACCTTGGTGAAACTCCATTACTTACTGCCGCACTTATTGACCCATATGTTAGGGTAAATGCTTCAATCGAGCCATGTTTGAACCACATCAACAAACTCGCTTCAGATTCTAAGCAAAAATACGGCAATTATCGTTATCGCATAGACCGAAAGTTTTACACTGAATTGTTCGACGAAACGGGCATCAGCGGTACAATCGAATCGCTTAAAGTCAGACATGTATTCGGGCACGATAAAATATACACCATTAACCGAAATAAGCTGAATTATACGTTTTATGCTCTCGATGATAAAAACCGTATAAAGATGACCGTTACACGTATTCCCGCTAGAGAAGTGCGTTTAGCGACTATTGCGCTTATGGTTGAATCTCAACGGTGTGAAATTTTGCATAACCATCCTGAGTGGTGTAAGCGGATCCTAAAAACCAAAGAAATTTCCTTCGAAGCATACACAGTTGCGAGGATTCTCGTTCGTATTATCCGGTTATTCGACGTTTCTAAATCACCTGAATCGACCAAACTTAACATCAGCAAGGTACTAACAAGCGCGTATCTCAAAGAGGAGATTCCATTACCGAAACCTCTTAAAGAGAAACTCCTCGAAACAGCGATAAAGGAGGCGAAAAACATAGTCCGTGAACTGACTATCCTTGCACTATATCTCCACTAATTTAAAACATTGAGGCTATTTCTCTCTTTAGAGAGAACTGCCGCTTCGCAGAAGCAAGCAGCAATATATGGCAACGGAGTTGCTATTTTTGTAGTCGCCATATGTGACGATACGGTAAGTGATTTTTATTAACAACCCATCTAACCACTAATGTTCAGCCTCGTTAAGTCTACTTGCGCTTCATGCTTCGAAGAACACGATTGTGTCTACTGCATCCATTGCGCTAAATCCAAGACATTTTACTGTAAAGAATGCATCCTTGATTATGGCAAAGTCAATAACACTGTAGGCGTTTGTCCTACATGCAAAGCCCATTATGGTAAACAAAATTGTTATTACATTTACGGAACCAATATCGTTCCTGTTCTAAATGATCAGGTAGACAAGTACCGTGAAAGGATTAAAACCTCATCCGAACTCATACTGATCGGTCTCTATGATCAGCTCAAAAGAGATAATACGTTTGATGCTAGCTCTTCACGATCATTGCTTTTACAGTTGTACCTCAACAGGCTTTACAAGGATCAACATCCATCGGAAACGCATATCCAAACATGGTGCCGCGGAATTCATGAATGTGCGCCATTAATGGATATGTTTAAGCATCTCTCTAGAGATTGTGCGGCATTACTTTCATACGTCTTTAGTGATATTCTTATTAACGATATATGCAGGATTAATAGTGAATTCAATCACATTGACTGGGTATATGAAGCTAATACAAAGAAACCTACCTGCCCTAGTTATATGTATTACCGCCGAATTGAGGAACCGGATCAGTCGGCTCTACGAACGTATGAGTTCAGAGATCTCCGTGATAGACCTCGGGCGGTCCGTATAACGGAAACTCCTGCAATTCTGTCAGAAGAAGATAAAGGATTTGTACTCGGAGGTATCTGTGCCGAAACAGAGATTATCGCTGACCGTAAACGCGTTACTCCATTACCTACCATAGACGATCTTCCACGCGTCATGAAAGGTCAATATCAAATGGATGGATGCGAATGTATATCTACAGTACCGGTAACTAGTAAAGAAACGATAATATCATGCCGTTCTTCGCGATATTCGGTATTCACGCTCACGGTAGAGATTATACCTATCAGGTTTCGACCAACGATAGCCGATCTCGGTCAATCTCTAGAGACAAGCGATTTCGATACAGAAATGCGTTACTACAGAGAATTAACGGACTATCTTAAGGCTTTTCTTACCGATGATATAGCCGAACTTGCATCGGATAATAACCCGGTTAATAATGACCATTACCAGCTATTACATTCAGTACTAGCCGTTAATAACTACGTTAAGCGTGTCCTTTCAGATGATGCACATAACACCGTTAAAGCGCGCCGTATAATCGATATGTTAATCGATAGCGTTAAAAGTGAAATATTCGATATCCCTACCTTTATGGCGCAGTTGGAACTATATTATATGATGTCATCTCCGATTAATTGGTCTACTGATCTAAAACCGATGACAGATGAAATCATAAGGAGAACCTTAAAGGATCCATCGCAAGCATCGACGTTCGAACAGTCTATTAGACCATTACTTAAATGTACTGAACCGGACGATGATGTTAGACAGAAATACGTTCAATTACCGGAAACCCTTAGCATTTCGTTAAAGAACCTACTCGCTAAGAACAATTCGACATACAAATTGTCCTTTGTCCGATGCGTTTGTGGAGGTTCTGTCATAGCGAAGGACATTAAGAATGAAACTCCTGTGTACGAGTGCACACGGTGTCATAAACAGCTTGATGCTCTACCGGACCAAGAAATCGACCCAGAAACCCTTAAGCTTTTAGAATCAATCTCTAAGCGTTGTCCAGTTTGCAGCGCGTTCATACAGAAAGCCGAAGGATGTAATCATATGTTCTGCACCAACTGCAAGAACGGTTTTAATTGGAACGATTTAAGTAAGCTTGACGATAGAAACAACACTAACCCACATTTCCGGGAGCATCGTCATGGAAGTGCGTCAAATCTGCGTACTTTATTGGATGACTATGATCGTCCAGCGCGGAAGGAACAAGCACCAATAGATTGGTTCGGACACGTGCTTTTCACGGACATGAATGAAGCTGAAAGGAAGCTTAGGGATCATAGAGAATCCATAGAGAAATGCTATAAGGAATTCCTTGATGATGATCGTTTTGCGCTTAAGTTCGTTAACGAATTGAACATCAATAAGATGCGTATAGCGTTCATCCAGAATAGCTTCGATAATATGATGGCTAAAGCGTTCGAAATCATGCAGGAGCATCAGCGCGAACATGGAAATACATATACAATTCGCAATGCTCATAAGCGTCTTGTTACTAAGCTATCACAGGAATATACAGAAGGAACAAAGATGGTCAGCGCTATTCTCGATGCCCTCAATTTATCTATCGACTGTTCGATAAATATGGCGGTCAACTTAAGCCATGGCATCGAAGAAGAAGCATATGATGTCCCACAGGAAATGGAAGATGAGGCGGTACAGATGGAACAGGAAATCCTTAAGCAAATCGCTGAACGCGCTCAATCTATGCAACCCCCAGAAGATGTAATGGTAATCGGCGGTCATAGAGTAACCATTAGACGCGGATAAGTTATTAAAAAACGTTGAAGTTATTTTTGTCGTTAGGCGCCGCCTAACTCGCAAATGGAATACCATTTGTATTTATGGTTAATCAGTCAATTTTATTAAAGGATTAACACTAAAAATATGAGCTGGTGGGACTACTTTCACACGGTCGGAACGCGCTATTATTACCTCGATAGGAGCGTAGTATCATTACCAAATAACCTACCGATGCCACCAACTAATGATCTTAGTCATTTATTTTCTACTTGCCACCGGCTCCGAGACATTACAGCACTATCTTCTTGGGATACCAGTAAAGTTACCGATATGGAATCTATGTTCTTTAGTTGTCTCCATCTCCAGGACATATCCGCTTTAGCTAACTGGGATGTCAGTAATGTTAAGACTATGAAATATTTGTTCGGTGAGTGCGTTTCATTACAGGATATATCCGCTTTAGCTAATTGGGATGTCTCTAATATTAAGAATATGAGCCAAATGTTTGGTTGTTGTCATCAACTCAAAGATATCACTGCATTGGCTAACTGGAACGTATCTAACGTCAAGGATATGACGTGGATGTTCTGCAATTGTGTTCGCCTCCAAGACATCACCGCATTAGCTAACTGGGATGTCTCTAACGTTAGGTCTATGTGCTGTATGTTCTCCACTTGCAGTCGACTGCAGGACATAACTGCATTAGCTAACTGGAATATCGCTAATGTCGAAGATATGAGCCAAATGTTCTATGATTGTCGCCAGCTACAGGATATAACCGCATTAGCTAACTGGAACCTATCTAACGTGGAAAATACGTACTGCATGTTCGGGGATTGACATCAATTGAAAAGTATACCCGCTTTAGTTAACCATGATTACCGTCCTATCACAAGTGATTTTTATTTAACGATTATCCACTAAGATGAGTACTGAAATGTCTGCCATTAACGCTACTATTAACCAGCCATCAACCGACAAACAACCACATAAGTGCGTCCATATCAGGCACAGATATAGCGAGAATACTCCAAGCAGCCACATCATCCATCCATTCATCCAACCATTCTACTACGATACATTGAACCCAGAAGACTGTGTCTATGAAGTCCTCGATAAGCCGATCCGATTTATATATCTTGACATTGAGGGAATCGATATGGAAACCTCAGAAAGCCATAAGCTTGTGCGTAAAATCATTAACGATTTCAAGGAATTCATCGGTACTAGTATGAGTCCTGCACATGTTACGTATAACGCTGGTTCGACTGGTCATCCTGGTCACTCGTATCACGTGATATTCGAGGAAGCAATCAACTATCAACTCCTTAAGAATATCGTAATCGCGTTCAAGCAATTGCACCCAGATTACGGAACGTATATCGATGAGTCAGTTTATAGCGTGATCAGACTGTTTCGTCTACCGTTCCAGTGCAAACAGCGCGCTGATGATACTCCAGATACGAATGATGTTCATATACCGATTGATTTAGAATCACAAAGGTTAATGGACAAAGAAGACTGGAATGAACTCGAATTCGGCTACTATGTCATACAGACCGATGATCCGCCCAGGATAATAACCGTTGCAGATCTACCGGATGAAGCGATTCAGCAAATCGGTAAGATCTCACTGGAATCCAAGCAAAATCCATTAACAAATCAACGTAAATCGGGTGGCTTAAGAACAGCTCAGTTCATGGAAGCGATTACCGCACAGATGAATGAGGTCAAGGAATCTAACGCTAGCCTTACAAAACAGGTAGCCGAACTGACAAAAATAAACGAAAAGCTGTTCAGCGCATTGTCCCAGATATTAGGACAACATAACGTACCGCTTGACGATAATTAAAAAACGGTGGTACTATTTTTGTATATATGTTTCCGTTAAAGGATTACAGGTGATTTTTCTTTAATACTTATCTTACAAATGCTATTGTTCAACGCATCCCTTATCAATATTACACAGTCGATGTTAAGGTTAGAAAGAGCACGATTATTAGAATATCAAAGCGAACATGACGAATGGATGGGACTTAAACTGAATACCGTTCCATATGTGTTTGCTGAAGGAAATGCTAAACTATTCGCTAAACAAGTCTTCAGTAACGAAGAAGCGTATCAGTTCTTTAAAGAAACCGAATGCGAATCTACATGCTGGGCGATGAATGAATATGATTCCACTACCAGTACCGATTATTTAAGCTATAGCTGCACTAAGCATATCGAATCATTAAACATAGACATTTACGGATTACATAACAATGTTCTGTGTAATTACTTCTCATTTGATAAGCAGTGCCGTGAAACCGATAGAAAGATAACACTTAATGATAAAGATGCATACAGATCCGCTGCACAGATCGTTACACAATCCAAGTGGACATGGTTCTATTTAGCCACACATGATGAGTATTTAAGCAAATATTTTACTACTCTTCATAGCTTCGATGAAATATATAACTATTTAACCACAAAGCTCAATCCGAGCTGGTTTGAAAGCCTCGGTTGGATTGATGTTCATAGCACAGCTGCTGGATTAGAACTCGCTAAAGCGATGTCTACTGATATCTGCGATTCAAGATGCAGCCTTCACACGGCAAGCTCCAGCGGAGAAATTCACGTAGATGATTCATGCGTTCACGCATTAAACGGAGTCTTATATCCGGTAGTTCATGACTACCAGCTCTGTCCATACGTTAAGAGTTATGTCGACTGTGCTACTCCTATAAACAATGGCTTAGACGGTACCACAGCCATTATCATTTTAGCTGTCTCAGTAGTGGTTTTAATAGCAATAATCCTTACATGCATACACTGTTGTAGAAAACATAAATCAACGTATAACTCAAACGAAGATTCTAGCAGTTCTTCATCAAGCCGTAAAGAAGAACAGATTTAAAAAACATTGAAGGTATTTTTGTATCTATTAAGTGCTTACCATAAGTGATTATTTTTGAAGGAGTATCTTAATAAATGTCGGCTAACTGGCAGGATTACTTTGAGATGAATTGTTATGGACTCTATCTTTATAATGATAGATCCGTTAAGGCATTACCGGACAATCTTCCGATGCCACCGACTATTAGTTTGCGCGCTATGTTTAGTGAATGCAAACGATTAAAGGACATCACCGCACTATCTAATTGGGATACCAGTAAAGTTTATGATATGTGTGGTATGTTCGATAATTGTGAATCATTACAAGACATCACCGCACTATCTAATTGGGATACCGGTAAAGTTTATGATATGGGATGTATGTTCAATGAATGTAAAGAACTGGAAGACATATCTGCATTATCTAATTGGGATACCAGTAAGGTTACCAATATGAGCTATATGTTCAATGAATGTAGCCGACTAAAGAATATCACGGTATTATCTAATTGGGATACCAGTAAAGTTACCGATATGAGCAGCATGTTTCGTGACTGTTATCAACTCGAAGATGTAACCGCACTATCTAACTGGAATACCGGCAACGTTACTAATATGGAAGATATGTTCAGTAGCTGTACATTATTGCAAAACGTAGATGGCTTATCCAGATGGGATACCGGTAAAGTTAAATATATGTATGGTATATTCAATGAGTGCAATAAATTGAAACCAGTTGTTGACGGTTCCAATTAGAATGATGAATAATAGACCCCTGTTATATATTCCTATGCATAGAAGATTGCTATTTAGTCTTCTAGCGGAATGGCATCAAAAATATCGACGCTATCATTGTATCCGTCCCACGGACGTCTGGCTCCATAGGAGCTATCTATCACTACATGCCGATAAATGATTATTTTTGAAGCGGTATCTTGATGCAAACCCCAGTGAAGACCAACAATAACGGCTTCGGACACACATGTTTCGATATGTTTAATTGGCTAGAACGTTACGTTGAACGTAACTCGCTGGATGTGGAACTTTCAACGAATAATACCGTACCTGAACCGGTTTTACCGATAAAACCTCCAATGAATACATCAAACGGTTCTTTCAAGAGAACGCGCTTACCACCTCTGCGTCCAGCGTTGCAGTTAACAGAAGAATCTGTAAGCGTTGATATTCATAACGAAGAACCGGTAACGGAGGAGCATAAAGATTCACCGCCTAACTATAGATTATTGTCCAAAGATCCACGTAAACTCATAGAAATAATAGAAAGGAAGGATATAGCGTTCAATGATATGGAACGCGTATTGGTTGCTGCGGAGACCACGATGACCGCACTTAGACGGGAGAATGAACGCTTAACACAACAGCTAGCTGCACGTTTAACATATACCGGTAATGACGTCGAATTCCTTATCAAAAACGCGAGGTTAGATTAAAAAAAACGTGGAGGTTATTTTTGTAGATACTTACAAATGATTATTCTTTAATGGTTATCTTGATGTGGAAGTTCAGCGAAACCGCCGAAAGCTACGATGTAAATCTCTATGCGAATTACCGCTTACCGAAGAACCTTGACGGAGTGCTAATAATCAATACGAAAAATGCCCCGCCGAAGATAGACGAAAAGCGTCAAAAACTGGTAACGGGTTGGCATCATATGTTCGATAAACAGCCAAACATTAAAGTGATTGTCTTTGAAGATAACGTAGATACATCACATGTACGATCGACTCGTTGTATGTTTGCTAATTGCCCGAATTTAGAGCGAATAGTCCTACCGCCATTCGCTTTCCAGAATGTCATAGACGCGTCTTTCATGTTTCAAAATTGCCCCAAACTGAACGAAATTATCGCTCCAGGGTTATTCCTAATGCGCGCTACAGATGGCTCATACATAATGAATAAGCACGTCACGCGTTACTCTACACGAATCATCAGCGACACACCGATTCCACGTATGAAATGCCCTGTTAGTTTGAATTTGATCTGTCGTGAATATTAAAAATATCGAGGTTATTTTTGTATTCGCCCGAAGGGCGAATCGCAAATGGAATACCATTTGTAGTTGAGGTTATCATAAATGATTATTTTTGAAGCAGTATCTTAAGAAATGTCGGGTAACTGGCAGGATTACTTTGAGTACAGAAATGAAGCCCTTACCTATGAATGCATTAAATTTTATGAATATAAGGATAAACAAGTTACGACTCTACCATCTAATCTCCCTATGCCACCTACGAATGTATGCTGTCGTATGTTCCGTGATTGCAAATACCTGAAAGACATAACCGCTTTAGCCAACTGGGATGTCTCTAACGTTGAGAATATGTATGAGATGTTCTACAACTGCGACCAATTAAAAGACATAACCGCTTTAGCCAACTGGGATATATCTAATGCTAGAGATATGGGTTCGATGTTCAGCGATTGCTGGCACCTTCAAGATATAACTGCTCTAGCAAACTGGGATGTCTCTAATGTTAAGAATATGCATGGCATGTTTCGCTGTTGCTGGCACCTTCAAGATATAACTGCTCTAGCCAACTGGGATGTCTCTAATGTTAAGAATATGGGTGATATGTTCCACCGGTGCGAACTCAAAGACATCACTGCTTTAGCTAACTGGGATGTTTCTAATGTTGAGGATATGGAAAATATGTTCGGCGATTGCACGCAGCTCAAAGACATCACTGCTTTAGCTAACTGGGATATTTCTAACGTTAAATATATGAGATATATATTCGGCAGTTGCCGGCAACTCAAAGAGTTTATTTATGACCCCGATGAACTCAAATCCCATCTACGCAATCTTCCTAAGCGTACTTACCCTAAACAGGATCATACTTCACTGTTTAATTCTCTATGGGAACGCGTAAATCCACTCCTTAAAGACACAACCAAACTAAATGGCTACTTTAAACGTTATGCCGCGTTAGAGCTCCCTTCTGACTGGCGAATCATTGAGACAATTCAATGGAACCCATAACCTCTTTAAAAACCTCTAGTCTATTTTTACCTTTAACACCGCACCGATAAACGATTATTTTTAACGAAATATCTTGATGTCCTCCGATCAGAACAAACACTATAATATTCCAGGTCTAACTGAACTCGAGAACAGCTTCCTTAGAGAGGACCCAATCAATGCGATAACCTTTCTGCAGGTCAAGTACAGCAATAACCGTAAAATACATGACCATCTTAACCAATACATCGATATCAATAACTTAACGAAACATAAAGATAACTGGGGTCATCCTCTGGTATCTAAACAACCATTCTACACTACCGATAATGAGTACATGATACTCGCCATAGAAACCGATAACGTAACCCTATTCGAACCCATCTTTACGCATGAAGTACAAAAGGTTATGCTGGAACCAATCAAACTGAAAGAATATGTACTGACTACGTTAAACGAATGCATAAATCACGACGCTTATGCATGCATTAAACACATAATCAAGAACGATTATACTAAGGACGTTCTACGCTTATGGTTAATCAATGCATCGCTAACCCGTTACTGGTTCCCATCAATCGCGCGCTATGGACGGATAATCAACTTACTGTTCATCAATACAGGTGTAATCGACCACATGCATCCGTTAGAACGAAATATCCTCGGTTGTATGATAACCGAATCAGCTATACGAACCTGTAACACAGAGGTGTTTGAATGGTGCATTTCCACGTTCTGGCGCTCCCCGAATGGGGTTGCACCAGCGACCTGGCGCACAATCGATTACCTCAATAGTGAATACGCTAAAGAGCCTTATCTGAACGAAAAACATCTAGAAATGTACCGCCATTTAACGGAACAAATTAACTAAAAACACGGACTCTATAATTGTATCTATATGCGATTTTAACTGATTATTTCTAACAGATCATCCCCACCATGTCCGTTCAAGAATACTACAAGAAAGACTATGTTCATCGTACTTTCACTATGGTTTCTCCACTAGAACGAGTTATTATCAGGCGCACTCCACCAAAACACTGGAATATGCTACGCCGAAGCGATCTTAATACGAATGAAGACTTTATGGAGTTAATTAACCAGCATAAGTTAACTAATGGTGATTATGCTTCCACTAGAGCGATAGAACTGGATGATCCAACGATTCCGTTATCCAGACTGCTTTACGCTATAGGATACAACGAAAAAGAAGAAACCGCTGAATTATCTCGTGAATGGTGTTATTTCCATATATACATCAACGTAAATCTATGTCTCGCTCATAAAGCACGTAAAGTCTTAAATAGTTTCATAAATCACCCGTTTATTCGGGATTGTATAAAGGAAATGTTCGAAATGCCGGATTACTATAAGATAACTAGTAAAAGCAATATGTTTGAGTATATAGATCCATCGCATTCTATCTTTGATGATTTATTCATCAATGATACTACGTTTATGGATATTATCGTTAAAAACCCTATCGCCAAATGCGATTTCTTCGAGACGTTCGTTTACGCATGTATTAGAGGGCGGCACTATAAAGGAATTGAGAGATTAGTGGAACTGGATAGCGAATTAACCATCACCATGTTACATAGTTTACTGTCTATCCGTTGGTACAAACCAGACGGAGAATTCCTTAAATTATGCCTAAGCGGTTATCATTGTTGGAGATTCATTAATCGCTATAACGATAGAGTAATTACTATGGAAAAGATACTGATTCCGTGTAATATCAAGAAATTATTCTTTAAGTACATGGATGAACCGGATATGGGCATGTTTATCGCAAATGCGTGCCGTCACGGATTAACCAACGAAATGTTAGCGCTCTTGCATAATCGCTTCTATAATGATGAAACGGGCGAACTTATACGTAAAATAACCGGCTGGGAGATTCCGTTTGATGATAGTGATATTAAGCCAAACGTATATCTATCAGACGAAGAGATCGATGTGTTATTCTCCGCGCTTAAAGAAGATAAACCGGAGACCGTTCTATCACTATTCGAATGCGAAACGGATATGATTAAAGAACGCCTTGATGAGGTGTTTATTCTCGCCATAAAGTACCGCGCACACCGATGTATTAAAGCGATGTTATTACGTCCAGACATGAAAGACGCACTCGATGATATCATCATCCACGGGCGTTTTGCGCAGTTACCGGAAGATGCTTATAGATATTACGGCTCGATCAAAGAACTAGAAACACAATCATGGGAATTGTGTCGCCGCATGCAATATATACCATTGATGCACGCATGTAATGATAGTTCAACGGTGTCGCTGTTATATCGCTTAAATGACACCATAAGCGATATATCTGATAACAATTTCAACGCGTTTCGCTATACGATAACAGTAGGCGCGATTGTACACTTCAATAACGAGTTATATGAATGGGCTATAGATACTCTTTATAATGCGTCCGAAGAGGATTTCATATACGATATATACCTCCATGAAGCCACGCCAACATCAAGCATCATGATAAGAGAAAACAGTCCAATAATAAGAGCGCTGGAAGCATTTCTGTTGTACCGAAAATGCCTAGAATATACGCTTGAAGAAGATCTCTAAAGTTATTAAAAATACGATATCTATTTTTGTCGTTAAACTGGTGCTTTTAGCCGATCAAAATAGCGTTTTCCTTATATACACGTGCACGATAGACTAATATCCGATCGTTCTTAACCGATTGAGATCTCAAATGCATAATCACCCGCTATATTCGTTCGGGGTATATTTTGTATATGCGAACTCCTATGCATAGTGAAAAGTGATTTTTCCGTAAACAATTGAGGTGTGTGGTCGTAATTGTAATGATTACGACGAGCAGGCACATACCATCTCCAAAACAAACAAATCGCCTAACCGGCGATGGAGAGCGCTTGAAATCGGAACCGCGTATGATGGGTGTCGAGGTAGCAATACCTCTCTATAGCTTTGGACCTGCTCCTAACACCGCTATAGTTAACGGCATGAAGAACGTGGAACTGATTAAAGTTCGTTTCTGGTATATTTTTGTATCTGCCCTTCGGGCAGCTGGCTTTCAGCTATCCAGACCTTTGGTCTGGCTCGCAAATGGTATTCCATTTGTATTAATTGCTGAAAAAGTAATTATATTAAAGAGTTACTCTTGAACATGGATGCGTCTTATCGCAACAGTCCATTCTTCGCTGATATCGATTGGTCTAACCCTCCGAAACCGCCAGCAGTGATCCCTCCGCGCCCTCCAGCGCCGCCTCGCATTCGCAATCCCCCAAGGAGAGTGAACGCGACAAGTGATCTGCTGGCTTTCGTGAAGGAAGCCCACTCACCGTCTGCAAAGAAAGAGTCTGATTAGCCCTTCGGGGCACAACATGTTGTGTCTCGCTAGGAAGATCGCATGGGATTAGCCACGCTCTGCTCCCGGGACTTTAGGGTGACTTTGTCCGTTCAATAGGAATGGAACGACGCCGGATAATACCGGAGGATGACACGGATGGTGACGTGTTGACAGCTGGAATCCAGACAGCGACCCCTAAGGTTCTGAAGAGGATGAACCAGGAATACGCTCCCGCCAGGATACGTCCGATGGCAGCCGCTGGTACATGCGACCAGTTGGTGGAGGAAGGGAAGATAGTGCAACTTTCCACGCGGTAAGCTTCGTTCCAGTGATGTTCGAGCGCGTCCAGCACAACGGTGTTGCGGACCTCACCATGGGGTGTGAGTTTATCCGTCATCGTGGCGACCCCGAAAGGGGCTCCGTCGAAAAATTTACGCGGAGTATATTTTTGTCTTTACTGTATACCATCAACTGCTTTCGTATATGTTTACCGTAATCACCTACACGATACTACTGAAAACTGATTCTTCTTAAAACGATGTTATAGTGGGATGGCAGGCTATAACAAACACAGATACTGCAAGCGGACTTGGTATGTCGAATCGGCTTAGTGCTTTCAGCACGGCGGACCGGCATATAGAACCTCCAAATGTTAGCCGGCGAGGAGGTTCCCGGCAATAGTCTCTCCTGTATATTTTTGTATTTATGGCTACGCCATAACTGGCACCGAAGGCGCTATTTACTCCTTCGATTTCTTAACGCGGAGGTTAAAAATGATTGTTCTTTTTACGTTATTAGCTGATGGATATCGTTGAACTTGGTCATAAAATCGACTCTGCTATCCGCCGTAAATTAGAATGTAAAGTGGACCCGGAAACCAAGAAATATATCGATATAACATCCTATCAAAGAGAGAATCTTATAAACCTATACAATGAGTTTTCTAGCATGTACTCGGACGCGATAATCGAATACTTCGAGGATATAACAGAAGATGGTGATTTCGTTAAATGGTGCGATGAATACTGGCAGCAGCTATTCTTAAACATCGCACTATATCATGCCCATGCGAACGTACTAGAAGCCATCTTAATGGGTGCCATTAAAGGTTATATGTGTACATTCCATAAAAAATGCGCGCGTATCGGTGCGCATGACCTATACGAAAAGCGCCTAAAAGAAACCTCAAGATTCCTAGAAGCTCACGGTAAATACTGCAATGTTCAATAAAAACGTGGTATCTATTTATGTATCCGTGAGAACTGATTTTTTAATGAAAACTTAACATAATGACCAATAACGAGCAACAGGCGGGCGCCCAGGAATTTGAGTATGATTACCGGGATCTAAGTAAGAGTCCTTTCTTCGCCGATTTCGATCCAAATATACCCGTAAATCCTATTGCCCTCTCTATTCCTCGTCCGCACAGACCGATACCGCGTCCGGAGTTTACACGAGATATGATAGACTATTTAAAGAAACTGACAGAGGTAAGCGAACCTGAACAGCCGATTTAAAAACATGCTTGCTATTTTTGGTTTTTATGGTATCATTTAACGACGCCGTTAACGATGATTCTAGGTGATTATTATTAAAAGATTAACACAATAATGTCCCTCTCTGCGCCAGCTCAACAGCTTACTATCCAGTACGTTAAGCGTATCCAAATTAAAGGGATGCCGGAGTATGAATTTATCGTTCTTAACGACGATTTGCAGAACATTATTAGGCATAAGCCAACAAATACATATCATTGTGCTTCTATATTACATGCCGTCGCTAAAGGAGAAACGCCTAAACGATTGGCTCTATGGTTTGAAAATAAAGAAACGTTAGAGATTCTAAGAGAATTGGACACCAATGGTCGGAATTCCGACGGTTGCTCCGAAACTCCAAAAACACTAGAAGAACTCAAAAAATCGCTGTTTCGTTATGTTTCTAATAAGGATATGAGCGATAAATATAAATACCTTAGAGGTTACTATTGTCCTCAAATACTTGTACACGAACTAGGAGGATGGGCTAATAAACGCTATCGCATAAAGCTACTCAAGTACCTGGAAAACCATTACACGGACGAGGAATATGATACCCTTAAGTCAGAAAAAGATGATCTCCAGCGGCGGTTTGACGTGTTAATGGAGAACATGGACGCGATGCGTAATGATATTCATATAGAATCAAAGCGAATGCGTAAAGAGCTTAAGGATAAAACCAATATGATCCGTAAAGATTTCGATATTAAGACGGAGGAGATTAAAGCTATCGTAAGAAGCGGTTGTAAAACGACAACTTCAGCCGCTAAAGAGATTAAACGAATAGCGTCCACTGAGAAGCACATAACGTCCAATTATACGACCGGTTTACTATTAGTTCTCAATAACCAATCAGATATGCCGTTTAATAATAAACCTACTAGACGGTTGAAGTTTAGAGCTATCGAACAGGGTTCTATTAGAGGAGGTACATATAAGCATGAAATAGAAACTGCATGGAAAACCATTCCGAATTCCCACCCAAAAGATGCGTTTAAGATCGTCGCTAATGAGATGCAACGCGCTGGACTATCCATTCCAATTTCCAATCGCAGCACACTATATTGGCACGGTAATACAAAGGAAATACGCATTTATGAAAGTAAGCTATCTGCTGTAGAATCTTTCATAAATAATATCCTTCCTGGCTTATTAAATGGTGAATTGACGGAGCTCAATGATAAAGCCAACGTGATACAGGAATCCGCTAAACGAATCCTTAATGATATTTAAAAATATTCTATCTATATTTTTCTTCGAAAAATCTGGAATCAAAGATACTATTTTTGTCGTTTACAGAAGGCTTTTACGGTATCGATTAACGACGGTATTGATGAACTTCAGTTTAACGAAAATACGTCAAACTAAAAACACACAGACATTTTTATTTCGTAATGCTCCCATAGCTCAGTCGGTAGAGCAGTGGTCTTATAAGCCATATGTCGCGGGTTCGAGTCCCGCTGGGAGCAGTCGAGCTATATTTTTATGTGAGACTGGGAGCACTGAATTATTTTTGGTTACGTATGACTAACGTTAAACGAGTCGATCATGTGGGTTGGTAATTGATTATTTTTAAAGCATCATCTTAAACGATGTCAGACAACTGGACGCAGTACTTTGAGTGCGAGATCCAAGACATTACTGACGACGACATAGTCGTTAAGAAGTATATGTATAAAGATAAAACGGTTACGGCATTACCGCGTGATCTCCCCATGCCTCCTACTGATATATTCGTTGATATGTTCGCCTGGTGCTGTCAACTACGAGACATCAGTGCATTGGCCCATTGGGATGTCTCTAACGTTAAGGATATGTGTATTATGTTCAATGGATGTGAACAACTTCAAGACATCACTCCTTTAGCCAACTGGGATGTCTCTAACGTACGGGATATGAGCGGCATGTTCGCTAATTGTCATCAACTTCAAGACATCACTCCTTTAGCCAACTGGGATGTCTCTAATGTACGGGATATGAGCGGCATGTTCATAGCCTGCCATCAACTACGAGACATCAGTGCATTGGCCCATTGGGATGTCTCTAACGTTAAGACCGTGCAGCGCATGTTCCAGGATTGCAAGCAACTCAAAGACATATCCGATTTAGCCAACTGGGATATATCGTCTAACGTTATATTGGGACGCACGATGTTCAGCAATCGTGTCCTTACTCGCACGATTGTATTTCTGCAAGAAGCCAAGCAACGAATCTCCGAGCTCCAAAAAGAGAACGCTGAGCTGAAAGCCCGTCTAGCGTATCTCGAAGAGAAGGTGGGAGATTGAGGTCACAGCTCGGTGCTCCAGTTAGAAGCCAAGCCGACTACGAACCAGTACAATGGAACCCATAAGCTTTAAAAACCTCGGGGCTATTTTTATATCCACGTGACGAAAAATGATTATTATTGATCCGATAACGATATGTTCGGCAAACGCATCTCAAGCTCTGAAACATCTGCACACGATGCTCTTATTCGCGGAATATATGAACTTATCACTTCATCGACACTAAGCTATCAATTAACTGAATGGCGCACAACGGTATACGTTCACAACGATGACGAAGAATGTGAAATCCATCGACAATTCTTTATGAGACCTACTGGAGAATTCATAATGCTAATGGTTAAGTTTAACGAGGATGACGAATGCTGGAACTGCATGTACTTCCGTAACGCTTGTTCAGCACTCCCGGATGATTATGACCTCCATCAGCTATCAATGCCAGAGCGCATCAAACTCCGTCAGGAATTAGACCAATTATAAAAAACGCTAAGGCTATTTTCCTCGTTAGAGGAAACTGGCACCGATGGTGCTATTTTTGTACGAGTAACCGCACTGAAAAATGATTATTCCATAAATAAATGTCAGAGGTACGGAGATTAGGAGGTCTCTATCATCTATCCTCTTTCACGTTGGTTAGTCAAGTATTCCACAAGTCTGACGAACTCCTTAATGCGTCATGACGGATAACAATCCAGGGAATATGTCCAACGGCGGTGGCAATGGCTTGTTCATTACCATTCGTGACAGTCGCTTTCTATAATGGGAGGCGCGTGGTGTGGTTCGTGTCATTGCTTCGGTTCCTACGGGAGCTGATGAACGAACTAGGTGGAGCGGCGGGTTCCTCCTGTAAGTCTGGCCAAAACACGACCAGCAAAACACTTCCCGCATTTTTTTGTATTTGCCCACTTCAAGGTAATTCGCAAATGGAATGCTATTTTTATATCTATTAAGGAGTTATCATAAATGATTATTTTTGAAGGAGTATATTGAAATGTCAGCTAACTGGTCCGATTACTTTGAGTGCAAGTATGCTACTGTTAACGATAAAACCTTTAAGCGTTATGAATATAAGGATAAAAGCGTTGTGAAATTACCAGCTAATCTCCCTATGCCGCCTACTGATACATTCTATATGATGTTCTACTATTGCAAACAACTCGAAGACATAACCGCTCTATCCAATTGGGATGTCTCTAAAGTTGAGGACATGAGTGGTATGTTTTGGGGTTGCGAACAGCTTAAAGGCATCTCTGCTTTAGCTAACTGGGATGTTTCTAATGTTAGGGATATGTACATTATGTTCAATACGTGCAAACAACTCGAAGACATCTCTGCTTTAGCCAACTGGGATGTCTCTAATGTTGAGAATATGCCGAACATGTTCGGAGTTTGCTATAAACTCAAAGACATCTCCGCTTTAGCCAACTGGGATGTATCTAACGTTAAGGACATGAATCATATGTTCTGCTATTGTCATGAACTTCAAGACATCTCTGCTTTAGCTAACTGGGATGTTTCTAAAGTTAGGAATATGAACCTTATGTTCAATGATTGCAAACAACTCGAAGACATTTCTGCTTTAGCTAACTGGGATGTCTCTAATGTTGAAGAAATGGTGAATATGTTCAGAGGTTGCATATTACTGCCGCAAAGTATACAAAGCGAAGATTTTCACATGAACGTATATCTTTCCGAATACAGACATGATATGTATAAGAAAGAGACCAATCAGCAAATCTCTGCGCTCCAGAAAGAAAATGCTGAATTGAAATCCCGTTTAGCGTATCTCGAAGAGAAGCTGGACTTCTTAATGGCACGGTTTAGCGAAATGCCTCAATGGAACTCATAAATTAAAAACATCATAGCTATTTTTGTTTCCACTGAATCTAGCGGATTCTATCCGTATAGATCCCCGTTAACGATGTACTTGAAAACTATTTTTTAATAAGCTATCATCAGAATGAAGCTTGAACTACGTGAAGTCTGCACACGCTTTAAAGACGCCGTTATTAAGGATTTCGATGAACGCTTAACCGAGCTTAAAGACAAGCAACCTCCGTATGAATACAACCGCGTAAAGCATAAAGTTAACCAGAGATATTATAACTGGATCCTCGGTTATACCGACGAACTAGGAAACCAATACAGCATCTCCGAGCGCAGAGAAAACTACTGTAAAGTCAAGCAATTGCTTGTCGATCACATGGTCCGATTAACGAAAAACAAAGCGCTTGGAATATGGTTAGAGAAAGCTGATCACAGTACATGGGAAAAGATTGTATGGGACATGTATGATCTAGACAGGGTTCACTACTCCAGAGTTCTATACCGTTTTACATACGCGGTAATCTGCCGTTATCTCGATAAATGGAACCAGATATTCATAGTAAACTGGGGCAAAGAAGAAGGCGGCGCGATGTATAAAACTCTAGAAACACAACTCGTTTACTGTTTAAACCCTAAGGAATGCTCTTACTGGTCCACCACTGAGGAATGAACATGATTAAAAACGTGGAGGTTATTTTTGGAGTAGCTCTTAACAACGTATCATAAGTGATTTTTATTAAGTCCTTATCTTCTTATGCGTAGGAATTACTCTTCTCGCTCTAGCACAAGCTCTTCTTCAAGCCGCTCAAGCAACTCGAGACAACCTAACCGCAACCGTCCAAGACAGTCACAAAGCAATCGTCAATACGGACCACAGAATGATCGCTTCAACTACAGTCCCAAGGAGGAAACCGTTTTACAGCTCTTCCCAAGCTCTGTCGTTAGAATCTTCCACGATCTCATCGTAAAGAACGTCAACGCTAAAGTTTACGACGAAACGTTCTACAAGCTACAGATGATCATGAAATCGACCTTCAAGAACGGCAGACCGGTTAATCAGAACGATCTTCGTTTCTTCAATGGTCACGGTCAATTAACTACCGAACAGCCGATTACTATCGCATCAGACTCCTTTGATGCCGAAAAGTGGGTTACTCTTTACGTCCGTTCTATACCGGACCTTAAACTCCCCGCTTACGATACCAACTGGTCGGTACCATTCTTGTGGATTTTCGACAACATTCAAACCTCTCTGGACGGCATTGACCGTTCCACGTGGATTGCAGAAACTAAGACATACGACAAAGAAGCCGGTGAAATGGCACGCTCACATGAGGATTATATACGAAGCGTCGCAAATCGTAAAGATCATCGCACTAAAGTCCTTAAGTTACTCACTGAGATCATCGCAAACAATCATCTTATGGTTTGTCCATCAATCGAAGATCCAGTCGAAGTTCCAGCCTTCACAAGCCCAGAAAGTGTGTACATGTTTTACGCTCTCCGCATAACCTGGTTACTGATAACGATGCATGGTGATCACATCAACTTTGGTGAGGAGTTAAATCAGTTCACTTATTTCATCAACCCGTCCAAATCATACGTAATCGATGAGTATATTCGTGCGATGAAAACACTCCGTTCGGATGAACAACTGAGATCATTCTATGGTAATCCATTAAGCGATCTTCTTGCAAAACTCATAGAAAACTGCTTTATGCTTCACCATTCAAGCGGTTCGTTTAAGGGTAATGTTCCTCTGTTTGCCAAAAATATGATCGATGATATCGTACCGTTCCTGGACACGGCAAACGCGGTCATACCAAAGAGGAGACTGTTCGGTGATCCATTACAGCGGACGCTTAAACTCCTTAAGAACCGTTACAGCGGTCAAAGTAAGGTTGAAGTTACAGCGCTACTTCAAACCTACCCAACTGAAGCGCTTAAGCAGCATCTCCTCGACAGTTTCGTCAGTGATAATATGTTAACAAATACCATGTTCGACAGCTTCCTATTGATGCATAAACTCTATGATATCCCTACTATTAAGCAAGCGATTATCGGTGGTTTCTGTGCCCGCTCAACGGACGTTAAAGTTCACCAGCTTGCGTACTCCATGGTCTTCGGATTCATTAAACCCGAGGAATGTATGTTCAACGATGACTTCCTCGATGCATCACAAAGAACTGATTCTCTGGTTATTGCAATTGAAAACTCACCAGTAGATATCGGTCGCGAAATCCTTAAAGCCAGCAGTGAAGCGCTACCACTGATGGAATCCTCAATGATTAAATCGCAAGCTACTAAACTTTACGATTGCTTTGAGAAAGTTGGTCTTACATGCCCATCGATGATTCGATCAAAAGCCGCGGTTAATTACTAAACAACATTAAAAAACACGAAATCTAAATCTGTATTGGATATTTCAATGCAATCCTTAAGGATTACGCTAGAAGTTAATAATTTTAATAAAAACATGAAACTAAAAACGTTTTTATATTTTTTCTTCTATATGTCTATCGATTATGAGCCGATTGATAGACATACTTAATGGCTCAATCCCATAAGCATCCGCCGGTTTACGGGAATATCAAAAATAAAAACCACACAACGGCGCAAAAATAAAAACCGTAAAACTAAAAAAAAATAAAAATAAATCATTAAAAGCACTGCTATAAACAAACTATAAGGTCGACCATTAAACGGTACTCATCGTCGTATAATTATAATGGTACATGTTACACGCATTCGCTAAAACTAATACTATCAAACGACGACTAAACCAAAATTTAAATAATGTTATATTTAGGCGCGCTTTACAATAAACCGTAGAGATATACTATATAACTATTATTTTTGTATAATAACGTAAAAATGAGATCGATTAATAGCAAACAGTTCAGGGATCAGATGCGAACGCATTATAATCATGTATCTAAATGCGATGATCATCATAGACCACAAGATATACAAAATTATGGATGTTTCTGTTCGGATTATTCCGTGTTTATACAAAATATAGATAATCGTCTGTTGAATATAGAGAACAATATAAGTAATATTAATAACTATCTTAGATTGATTATGAACAAACTCGAAAATGACTATACAACAAGCGGTACCGATACAGAAGAACAGGTAATGTTATCACTATCGCTTCCACAAGGAGGAACGAGAAGTATATCACCTAATACAGTCGCATTCGATTCACTTTTAGCGGATGTCGATAAATGGAACAGAAATGAACTAGATATTTTCTATAGAGATTATATTTCTCCTGTTGTATCTAAAAACGATGGTAATTTATTGAGTCCCATTTCAGTTTCCGATTTATGTAGCTGTACAAAGATTCCAGTAGGAAATAGAGATTCAATAACCTGGGCTGAGCTAGACGATGATAACTTTATGGAAACAAAACGAGCATATATAATGCAATTCATATTAGCCAACCGTAGTAATGCTACTAGGGCGATGTATCTCACTAATAAGCTAATCGGTGCGTTTGCTCTACCATTATGATATGCATATTTTTATAATTATTTTTAAGAAATGGGAGAAGTTAACCCTGATAAGCAAACCGTTATAACACGCGAAGAACCTGAGCCAGAAGTAAACAATCCGCCACCATCAGTAGATCCACGCTTTACCTTATTCTACAAGAACGCTCATAGCGGTACGTGGCCTGATGACAATTTGCCCGTTGATGAATTATATGATGTTATAGGCGATAAAGAGAAAAATTCATGGGATTATATAACGGATAGCAAACAAGGAGATACCAAGCATCTTCCTGCGGCGAATACTGTATTTATTAATGCCAACATCGCTCTCACAGATGGTACCACCAGAGACCTTAACAGCGAGACAAAGCAGCCGCGTACTATTCCAAACCTTTATGACGCATTAACGGCATTAGCGACAAAGATATCCAATATATCCACCACTATAGAAAAACAGGGAGGATATTCCACAGCCGATAAGCGTTTACTTGTAACAAAACCAGATAACGAAAACACTATACTGATTCAACCAGGTAAAGATACAACGCCCGCCGATGGTCAAGAAATCGCCAATGCACCTGACGATAGTATTGATACAATGAGGATAATGTCTGGAAGAAGTAATAGCTATATAGATATATATACTCCAAGCGGCGCTTCAACCAATAGTAAAATTAAGATTATATCACCTGAGACCACAGTTTCTGAAAAGGCAACAATTGGGGGGAAGCTAATAGGAAATGGCGGTGCTTACATTACAGCCGGTGCTAATAAAGCTAGTATAGATATAACGGATAAGGATATAACATTTACGATCAATACCAATGGCAGTAATCATATCTACAAACTTGGTGCTATTATCGAAGCCATTCAGGAGCTCAATAGGCGTACATCATTCATTGATTCTACAATGTTATTTACCGATGCTATAAACCACTTTGATGTGAATACGATATCTGGTGGCGTCACGGATGCAGATTATGAAGAGACCGAAGACGGTCTTCCTGCTGCGACTGACGGTCATCACAGCGAAGGTCTTAGCGAGCGTTCATTACTCAACGCCAAATTAGCAAAAATGAAGATTATAGCATATGATCCTGAAACTAACGAAACTATAGACGTAACCGGTAAAAATATACCATTTACACAGGAATTGACGCGATTAGATAAAAATCCATTATTAAGTGATGAAACTGTAATATCACCTGAAACCGCTTCTATTAGAATGCGTGGATGTCCATATCTACTACAGTAAATCGATTGTTTAAATATTTTTAAATATAACCATGGGAGATAATAAATATGTCATGTTCTATAATAACATATGTACTGGGCTTACGTCTAGCGTATATTACGGATGGGAAGAAGAGGAGTTAAACGAATTATCTAGTTCCGAGCGAACTATATATTATGATAGTAATATAGCATTTACGCGCGGTGATAAAAGTATCGTTTCTAGTGCAGCCGGAGATGAACCTCTATTAGCAGTTCCCGATCTATACGGAACGTTAAAGGGGTTAAATGATAGAATTAATACATTATCGGGATCTACAGGCGAAGTTTCTTCGGCGGATGCCCTTTTACATGTGAACATCGATAGAAATACTGAATATATAATTTCCCCTGGCAATGGAACATTTAACGAGCCCGGATCCGGTGACAACGATATAGCGAATGGTTCCATAGTCACTCCCAATTCTATATCCCTTCAAAGTACATCATCTTCTAAAGCAAAATTCACGGTAAACGGTGATGATTTCGTCTTCAAAGTTAAGGACAATGAATATACTCTAACCGATATTTTAACGATGATAGAAGAACTCCGCGCTCGTACTGAAATGTTTAAAACTAATATAACGAGAAACACAATCGACCTATCGGACGTTGAATACAAATTAAATGCAAACGTTATCAGTGAGACATAGTATACTTACCATTTTACAGGTTTTACGTTAAACAAATTATGTCTAAGGCTATGAAAAAAGCTAGGATACTTTCATCAGAAAGCGATGCTAGTATAAAGATTAAACAGACACAGGATACCAATATAGATTTATCCATCGCGCCACCAGCTCAGCAGGTAAATTTTCAACCATGCGCCATGGCGGAATTAGCAACCATGGCGCCTCCAGCAGCACTTCGCAAGAGCACCTTCAACCCGATACTAGAAGAGATGCCGCAAACGCGCTGCCCAAGCGAGCTGTATATGCATTCAACTCTAATGCATCCAGCACTAACGCGACCACACCAAGTATCCGAGTCAATTCCAACGGTTGGTCCATCAGTACAAGAATCTCCACAAGTAACAGCCAAACAGTCTCCATCCCAAGAAGAATCGTTAGAGTCCATCGCTGAACCGGTAGTTAAAGAGGAACCGCTAAAGAAACCGAAAGAACTAGTAAGACAAAGGTCGCGTAATCATATGGATTCTAACGGGTTCCCAGTACTGATTAATAGGAATTTAATGTCTAATGCATTACCAAAGCTACGTAACGCTCCACCACCACGATTATCTGAAATCACTCATAAAGCATCTATTAAAGAACATATAGATGAAACTCCGAAGCTCATTAATGATATTTCGATTATTGATGAGTTAAAACGCCCCGAGGAAATGCTTCCAAATCAACCATCTATTAAGAAAGCACAGGAAGAAGAACGCGAACACGAGCGCTTACAGGAAATCCTTAGCGAGAAGACTAAACGCGCGGAAATACTAGAATCCATGCTAGATGTCTATGAGAATAAGCATCAAACTATTAACGGTCTATTAACTTGCAGGCAAAAGCAACTAGAGCAGTTAATTCACGCTTACTGTGGTGCTGAGAAGATAGAACTTATGTTCGAACCAATTAACTGTGGCTGTACAGGTGGATCTCAAAAGTTTATCGATATAGAATCTATTCTCGTCACCGTTAATGGCAAGACAGTTGATTTCCGTTACGGATTCAATGATGCATATGCCGATATGGTCCGTCACGGTATAAACCTTAAGCAAATCTTAGCATAAGGGAGAGCGACGTTAGGGCGAGCCCTGTAGCAAATACTCGCGTAAGGGCGATTGTAATGAGCCCTGTAGTAGATTCTCGCGTAAGGGTGAGTATAAAAATATATTTTTATAATGTCAGTTAATTATTTATACAGTACCGTAGTGTTGTGTTAGAGTGCTATCGGTAGCCGCTGGAAGACCATCAAGAACCGCGCCGTAGTGAATAGTATCGTCGGTGACATCCTTCTGATAATCGCCATAAGACATAGCGCCGTTAAATGACATATCGGTATCCATGAACATAGTACGCCTATTGAGTTCCTGAATGGCTTCGATAATGGCGCCAAGGTTATATGTCATTTCGCTGGAAACCTGTAAGTCGGTCTTTTTAGTACCGACAGTGATTTCACTGGTAGTAACGGCGTGGCTAAGATAAACAAGAGTGCCGTTCTTATTGAGAATACCAAGAATAGTTCCCGCAGCAGCATACGCATTTTTAAGTTTCTCAGAAGCAGTACCTGACATTATAGTGGGTGCATTATCGCCCATGAACGTATTAAGCTTGGTCTTATACCCAGCGATGCCGTCGTCTGAGGAAAGATTTAATAAGACTTTACCATGAGCTCCCGCTAAAAGTTTATTATTTGTAATATGATCCGCTGTGTTATTATCTTCCATCGGTACCCAATAATACGTTAAAACGAGATCATTAGTAACGTCGTTCATGTATGGGTTTACTAGGTTTCCATTTCTACCTATTCCCAAATCCACTCTTTGATAGACTGTAAGCGTATCGGTGACATAATCATCATGAGCTGCAATGAGTAAGTTATATGCGCCCTGATCATTTTCAGTAGCATCATCACCCGGCGCATCCGGGAACTTTTTCGGTACATCATCGTCTGGATAAGCTCTAACTGTATTAATAAATGTCGTTAGAGAAGCATCCGCCGTCAATGCTGTATCAACGTCCTTAAGCCTATTGACAAGAGTATTTATATAATCACTCGTAATGCCACTACTGACGGTAGTTAACGCGGTATATTCAGCGCCATAATTAATAGCGTCAACGGTTAATATAGCGTCGCCATTTGCTTTAGATGTAATAATGTCGGCTGCATGGGACTGAGGTGTATCGCCTTGAGTATTCAGTTTATAATCAGTAGTGCCTGGAGTAACGTCGGCTGCAGTTATTATTTGATAAGCTTCGGCTACGGTTTGGTTTGGATTACTAACGGTGAAAGTAATCTCATTGGCACGGAAATGCATGTTGTAGTCCTGTAGAATATGAGCATCCCGCGCGTTACTCATAGTATTACCATTTATCCCATCGAAACCATCACCGACGGATATCTCAATACCCGGTGTGTCACTTTCGCCGCTATCACGTAAGAAATTCGCATATTGTTTCTTACTAGCTGCATTAACAAGCGGTTTTACATATAAACCGGCATCGGCTGTGGATATAGCGAAATCCTTATCGATAGCATCGATACGTGTATCCATATCATGGATAGCTTTATAAAGGTTTGGAATGGTTTTAGCTTTACCTGATCCTACTGACGCTTCACCATCAGTAAGGGCGATATTAGAATCCATATAAACAGTACGTCCAGCGGCTTTAGCATTACACCAAGTTAGATAAACATCGGCGCAAACACGCTTAAGGTAATCTTTTATGTGTTCAGTAGTTGACAAAGGTTCTGGTATGGTATAACTGCTGCTAAGACCTGTGACTGTAATCGCCCAATCACCTGCGGCAGTGAATTCGGTAGTAGAACCTTTCTTATGCTCACCGAGAGCAATATTAGTTAGCTTGGCGCTTTCATCAACAGTAGGATAATATGCAGGAACGCCTTCATTCAGGTTACCACCGGTCCATTCTTCTGCACTCTTATCATAAGTAAAGACAACGTCGGCGGTTTCATATGCAACGGGGTCATCAGATGTTTTTTCCCCCTTAGCGTCACGAACTGTTATCTTTATAGTTGGTTCTGTACCGGTACCTACATAAAAACCAGTATGCGCATATTTCTCGAAAATTCCCTTTGCTGGATTTGTCATTGTAATTTTACTAGGATTAATATATAAAAACGTAAATTGCAAATGATTTTTTCTTTAATAATTAACGACATGAATTATCCATCTGCTATGACCTTCGAGGTATACACCCCATTTGTCCTTCCGGAGGAGCTATTTAAAGGATTTAACGTTACATGTGAACGTATATCTTATATCCGTAATGGATTAGGAATCCCTATGAATTCCTATAAAGATATACCAAAAAGCTTTACCATGTATAACGATCGTCTTAAAAACATAGCTCCTGATATGGACATTAAAGTGTTATCCGTTAAGCCTATATGCATATACTCCAAGGATTTCGTGGAACATATAGATTTCGAAGTGATAGTTAATCGTTATAGCATCACTCCAACAGAATCATTAACATACGAAATGTTCTATGATTTCGTTAAAAATATCAACGATATATTATCACGAGTAAAGGATCATTCCTTAAAGGATTTCTTTGTGCGTACTAGCGCTAAAGATACTTTCCATAGATATGGTTTCAGAATAGCATCTGATATATTCATAACGTTACCGGATGTATATATACCGGTAACCGATATTGACATAAGCGAGAAACATATGCTCGAAGTAATTCGTTATATGGATGCGTTAAAGGAATACTATCATCAACGCTATGATGAATCCATCAAAGTATCCACTGATAGCGAACAGCCTGTCAATGATCCAGTACAGGATGAATCCAAAGAGGAAATCGCTTAAAGTTAACCATTAGAATTTAAAAAAATATCAATCCTATTTTTGTACTCATTTATCTTTTATTTCCATATAATGATAGACGATCTTATATTCTTTGAGGAAGAAGAATATACTAACGCTAAACGTATTAAGAGCTTAGAATCCACTATACAAATCCTTTCTGAACAGCTAAATACAGCCCTTAATGAAATATCATCATTAAAGCAGCAGCTATACGACCATATTAACTTCCAGCACGATATCGAACCATCAACGCGTTTTCATATAACACATGTACCAAAATGTCAATCATCAAGCGATAATTCCTCTAGCGAATGCATTCTAATCGATGTGTAAAATACATCGATTATTTTTATAGCTTAAATGCTCGTTTTATCGTCAGAATTTAAGTTCAAAAATGAGATGACGGACCCAGAAGATCTATCATTAATCGGTACCGATAAAGGATTCCAGTTAGCTCATGAATTCTCTACGATTCGTGAATCGATTCTCTTAAAGAATCTTGATGAAATATCCTCTTACGCTAAACGTAACAAGAACCCTGTTAAGGGTACCGTTATAGTGCGTGATTCAGACGGTCTATTTCAGCAGTTTAAAGTCACCCGTAACGGGTACAAGAAAGATGGGTGCGATATAAACATATCTATCAAAAACGCAAGCGATAAAAAGAAAGCATTAACGTTTAATGAGAAAATGGACTTGCTTAGAAATTACGTTACAGAACACCATCAACTACCAGAATCAACGACAACTGTAAATGATTGCAAACTCGGAGCTTTCGTTAAAAAACTCGGTATTGATGAGGAGCATGTACAGGAATTCGCTCAAATCAAGGAAATGATAACGAAAAACGCGAAACGCAAGTAATCATTAAAATATTTTTGTTCAAAGCAAATTTAGTATGTCACACGTCATGAAAGGCGCACGTATACTTTCTTCTGAAAGTGATGCAAGCATAAAGATCAAGCAGGACCAGAATACCAATGTTAGGCTTACCATTGAACATGCTCAGCCAGCTGCCGTTGCAGCCGAACCAACTACCGTCCATTACCCAGGTCCAGAAGAGGTTCCACAGCAGGCGGAGCGCGATATCGATCTTACCGCTGATATCGCTCAGAAGGAAAAGCAGATCGAAATCCTTGAACTTCTCCTTCAGATCTACGAGCATAACCCACTTATCGTTAACTCCCTCGTTGTCTGTAAGGCTCAGGACCTTATGCAGCTTATCAAGCTCATTACTGATGCCGAGAAGGTCGAACTCATGCTCGATGCCGATAAGACCTGCCAGTGCTCCCAGTCCAAGTTCTCCTATATCGAATCCATTTTCGTTACCAAGGATGGCAAGTCCGTTGACTTCAAGTACGGCTTCAATGATAAGTACACCCTTCTCGTTAAGCATGCCATCTCCCTTAAGGTCGTTGTTTAAGGTAAGAGAGGCTTAAGGTTATGTTCTAAAAAATCACGTTAAACGATTATCCCGATAAACGAAACCGGCGTTATTTTTATGCCGTTTAATGCTATCGTCTAACAACTTATTTAAATTGATTATTTTTAAACGATTATCATGACAGACTCCGAGTTCAACGCCATCCTCTTCGCCGGTATCATTGCGTTTTGCTTCTTAATTACAGGCATTTCGTGCTGCATTAAACACTGCTGCTGTAAGAGAAATTAACTAAAAACCTTGGTCCTATAATCGTATCCGAATCAATAGTAACGATAAGTGATTTATATTTAACGATTATCTTAAATGCTTCCGTGCTACTGCTACGCTCTGCCAGACCGCGAAGAACCGAGTTTCCGTAAAGCGCAAAAAGAAGTACTGTCAGTCCTAAAAGAAGAACGTTCGAAGTCCACGATAATCGACCTTCTTTATAAAGAGCTCGAAGAGAACAAAAATAACATCGCGAAGGAGTTTCTCGCCTTTGTATCCAGGGAATGTAACCCGCAAAGAAAAGTTCGTTTTGCTGACGTATCACATGCCACCAATTCACGAACAGGCGAACAAATATCATTTAATACCTTCAGTAAGCGACTAATCATTAAAGAGGAACCGCGTTCACGTGATCCAATACCGCCTGCAGAAGATGATAGCGATTACTCTTGGGAATTATAAAAATATCAATGCTATTTTTGTAGATGTATTCGTAATTTGTTCTCCTTCCATTCTTACCGATAACTGATTATTTTTAACGAATCAACTAATGTTCGGTAGGGTAATCGCTACTTCCTACAAAGAGAATGATCACTGCATGGACGAAGCGATCAAAACGTTACAATTCATGGGATTTCTCTCATGGAAGCTTAAAGAAGAACATACCGAAAGATCTGTTGTTCAGGACGGAGAAGGATTGCGTCAAACCTGGTGCCGTGAAACTGGTGAATATATCAGGTTAATATCCGTCTATGACTACGATCGGAACGAATATCGTTGCGCGCTTTATCGGTTCGTAGATGGTTACGCGGAAGACGAAAAGATCGAATAATAAAAAACGTTATTGCTATTTTTGTATTCTATAACTGATTATTATTAAATAGTTATCTTAATGAGTTCAACCCCTAGTCCTACCACTATAATATCCCCATTGATCACTAAACAAAGTGAATGGATGCCATTGATCGTGTTCTGTATATTTTGCGCGATTATATCGCTATTCGTATTGACAGTATGGCTGGTTGTTGAATACTGTTGTTGTAAGTTTTATGGTGAACAACCCGATACGGTAAACCCCATTCAATCGCCTATAGATAATAACCGATACGAGTCAACGGAATCGTATAATCAGGTATGATAAAAACTTCATCGTTATTTTTGTATATTGAATGCTATTTTTACGACAGCATTAACATGTATTGTACAACGGCTAATCTTTCAAGGATAAGCCTAAAAGGTGCGTTAGATATGGCGATTCGCCGCTTACAGGCGATGTGTATGCTTTCACAGGAGCTCGATGAAGATCATTCCGATATCGTCATGGGAATAGAAAATGATAGTGAAATCCTTTACCAAACATGGACAATAAGCGCGGACTATATGGTCCGCTTAACGTCTCGTTATGATAGTTATATTGGTATGTACGCTTGCACGATTACCCTTCTCACTGGTCGTCAATCGCACTGAAAAATGAATATTCTTAAATCGTTGTATCCATTCTCGTCGTCACGTTGTGTGCAGAAAGCTCTGAGACCGAAGCCCTATGCCATCCCTTCCCGGGCACGCGGTCGCAACAAAGAAAAATATCAGTCATGGGTACATTCTGATGTTTGTGGCCAGGTTGGCTCGTGAAACGGGTAAAGCCGACACGTTAAATTCTTTACTCGGTATATTTTTGTATCCAGACCTTTGGTCTGGCTGGCATCTTTGATGCTATTTAGGCTCTGCCTAACTGGTTCCGTAGGAGCTATTTGTATACCGCAAGCTTATAACGGCTATTTCTCTATATATACACGCACGATAGCATTCTTTGATGGTCCCAAAAGATTTGATCTCCTATTCCACTTCTACTGAAAAATGAATATGTTTAACGGTTCATAATGCGCAAGTTAGCAATCAAGGATTTTCTCGATCAGGTCAGGCTCTCCATCACCGATGGCGAGATTACCAAGGAAAAGAAAGATGAAGTCCTCACACAGCTTACGTGTTCGAAGAAGTGCACTGTCACTGACTATCATGTCACGATCGATGGTGTCTATGTTCATTTTGTTCGTGTTTCCAAGCTTTACAGCAGCGGCAAAGAAATCTCTCGCAGGATTAACTACGACACAGGTGCTTTTCTCACTCGCATTCAGAAGCGTCGACTCGCCTGTGGCGAATACGTACTTCATGCTGAGTGGGTCTATCATCCTGGCGACTCCGTTGAGATTGGTGAACCTCTCTAAGCGGTAGTTAGCGGTCGTGGCGTCCTTACTTCCTGGCAGCTCTCTGGTGGTCCTCTTTCGTCAATTACCGTGAGACAATCCCTTCGGCAAGGAAATCGGTATAGGTGGAGGCAGAAACCTCCCTAGCTCACATACCTAGGCAATGTATGTTTAACGGCGCTGCAGACGATGGCGGGGAATCACCGGTTGTTGAGCATAAGGTGATAAGAGCTGCACGGCGGGACAAAGAGGTCCAATGCGGTGGGGTTCGGAGTCTACGCCAAGAGCTTCGATCACACACGCAAACGGGTTGGTGTACCGGGATTTCTGCAATGTTATCCGAATTACGCTACGTGAGAAAACACGGCGGCTCCCCACGGTAAGGGGATATCCGTAAAAATCAAGCGCCTTCGGGGCGATGCATGAGGATATCATGTAGCGAGTAACATGTGGTCACGTCCGGCTGCGGGCGGATGTGAGCATGTTAACAACACACTCACGGTATATTTTTGTATTTGCATCGATGATAATTATCGAGATGATTACGGTTTACTATAGGACTTTACGTGTCATTCTCTTACCGTATACGCACACACGATAACTATCATCCGTGCCGAACAATTGCACTGAAAAATGAATACTTTTAAAACGTTAGTTTCGTATGTCCACTTGCGATTGGAGTTTCTATCTTGAAGGTGAAAGAGAAGAGCCAGTGAGAGAACTTACGCCCCGTGAATACCAATGGTTTTGCTTACGTTGCTTACCGCTTGACATTCGCCTGGATCTGGCTTGCGACTTCCTTCCGCCAGAGAATTCCGAAGAAGATCAGTCTTCCGTCAAGCCTAAGCCGCGATAGCCCCTCGGGGCACATTAATGGTCGATGTGCGAAATAGTTTGTGCGTTACCTAGTTGAAAATGCACCGACAGCTTGGAAAGACAGCATCCCTCCTTAAACCGGACGCGCCGCGTACCCGGGGTAAAGGGGAATAGGCATCACTTCCGTTATATTTTTGTATATGATATTCCCAGTGAAAAATGACTTTTGCTTAAACAATTGTATCGTACTACAAAACATAAATATCCCGGGAAAGGGCATCCTGGTAGTAGTGCGGTACCCCGATGCGCTAAGCCAAGTATCGGGTTAAAAAACCACTTCCCGCATATTTTTGTATTCAACGATACCGTAGGATTTTAACTGATTATTTTTATGTATCTAACACTATGTCTACAGCGTCTTCTCTTGTTAACCAAGTCGTTAAAGGAATCGCTATGCTCAAGAAGAAACCGAGTGCTTCTAACCTTGCCACGGTGAAAGCGATTTTAGATATCTGTGATCGTCTTCATAAAGGCGGACGCGTAAAGGGTTATAAGTCAACCGATATACCTTCTGACGAGAAATATGAAGAACTAAAACAGCTATACGAATCGTTAACTGAACCCGAAGAAAGTACCATTCAAGAACGTCCGTCAACGATAACTGATAAAGATAAGCAGTTAGTCGTTCAGATGGATATAGATGGTAAACTCGCTCAGCAAAAACAAAGATATCAACGTAAAGGTCAAAGGCATGAAGCGTATATCGGTACATACGCTAAACTAGACCGTTCAGAGCACCAGCCCATATTAATTATGGACGGAATCGAACTACCTAAAGCGATACCGACAATCCCTAATGATTGTATCCTCATGCCTAAGTTCGATGGCTGTACTATAGCAATTGCGTTTAACGATTCAACCATTACCGTTGCCCATACACGTGGTGTCGATTCCACTACCGGTGATAGGAAGATCAATTACGTAACCGATAAGATGAAACTGCTACTGAACCCAAAGGATGCGTTCGATAATCTTCGTAAAGCGACATACCTCGATCTACTCATTAAAGATAATACTAAATTGGGTAACGCTAACGCACCCGTTAAGAGTAGAATCCAATCAAAATATATCACTGAGCTACGTATTAGAGCGGAGTGTGTTAAAAAGAATAAAGATACCCCTGATACCGCTACAGGCTTTGTCGCTGGAGGTATTAACGGTAAACTCAAAACGTTTCAAGATCGATTGGATAACCTATGCTTAAGACCCTTCGAGATAGGGTTAATCAAATATAAAGATCCTATTAGCAATAACATAATCGATATCGTTCCAACCCAAGGAACCGCGCTCGAATTACTATCCAAAATGAAGCTTCTTAACTTCACACCGATTCATGCTAAATCAATCGATTCTTCCTATAAATTCATCGATCTACTAGACCGTTTACAAGAATCCCATAACGAACCGCTTGACGGTATAGTTTATTGTTCGGCTAACTGGACATACCCTTATGTAACCGAAGAATCCTCGAAACGCGTTAACTATTCTAAGTATAAATTTAAGCGTAATAATGTAGCGCAATCGTCGCTTTTGGGTATCTCATATTCCATCGGTGCGACTGGTAAATATACACCGACCCTTGAATATGAAACTGTAATGATTAACGATAAACGCTATCATCAAGCGAAGATGGCAGTTAAACGCATACAGGATTTCGGTAAAATATATGTCGGTCAGCCTTGTGACATTGAACTTAAGGCGGATATCAATCCTATGGTTGTAGCCGTTTATGATCCACCAAACACGAACGAACCTATAACATTAATCCGTAAATGCTTACACTGCCACAAACAACTTGACTATAAATCTAATAAGCAGGGAGATGTAATTATTTCATGTCTCAATCCTTCCTGTGTAGGCGTTATACGTCAGCGTATAATCAAGTTCCTTAATGCTATCAAATACAAGGGAATCAGTGAGAAAACCCTTATCAATGATAACATTTCCGATATCAATCATGTTGTCTTCAAAGTAACCAAAACATCTAAGCCGATAAAGGAATATCTTAAAGGAATTACCGTAACGGATATCTATATCGGTTGTTCATTATGCACTAACGCTAATGCTAAGAAGATTATACCGAATACATCTTTAACAATCCGCCATTGGAACCAGATCAGAGATGATCTATTAAGGGATCACGGTTCCGATGTATTCGTTAAGCAAATCGTTAAATTCCTCGACAGAGAGGTACGATCTATTGATTAAAAATAACGAGGCTATTTTTACCGCTAATGCCAAGTGATTCTTATTAAACGGCTATCTAAATGGCTTCAATCCTCGACAACTTTGATACGATCGATGAATATAATACATATGTCGATGAAGATGGAACTTTTATACTCGAATTCCTAGAAGATTCGCCATTAGTCAATATCACAGAAGAAGTATTCCCCGGAGACGATTTTGATACCGAAAATCCAGCGCTAGTGGAATTCCGTTCTCTGCTCTTCGATACAGTATATCACCAACTGGATATCCGTGAATGGGTTATTTAAAAACGTCAATTCTATATTCTTATCCAGCTATAATTGATTATTTTTAGTCATATATCTTTACATGTCAAACTCCTATTATTCCTCATCTGACTACTCCGTAGATTATACCACGGATATTGAAGAACAGGAACCGATTGACTACATAGACGACCTCCCTGACGTTTCTTCCGCCGATGAATATTCAGATATAGCTACAAGCGGAGAACCTCCAGAGGATATAAACGAACCTATAACAGACGAAGAAAACGATACAGTAACGGTTAACGCGCGTCCACGACCGATCCGCCGCATTGAAATGTTCAGCGACGAAGAAGATATGTGGGAATTCGATGATGGAACCATACATCTAACGATAGAAGGAAATAGTGATGATGATTCCCATATCTATAGCGATGAAGAACATGTAACGCTAACTGAACAACAACTAGAGTTAATAGATGAAATTGACTTCGCTAATGACTACACTAAGTCAAAAATAATGACCGCTACTTGTGCATATACGCTAGAAGAGAATCAACGTTGTATACGGTGCCATCAATGCAAAGAAACCTACAGCGCTGCAGGATTAATCGAGAACTATTCATATCACCTCTCAACGGAGCGTATGTGTTGTCCTACATGTAAGACGCCGATTGAGACCGCGCTTCTTATGCAATTATTCGGTAAAGATGAAACAAGATTACTTATCGCACAAAGGTGGGAAGAGAAGTTAACAACTCCTATCTATAGCGCATATATAGACACACTTAAATTGTTACACTCCATCGGCGTTATCTATCCAGAGGTAGAACAAAGTAGCATCATAAATCTTGTTCGTTCTATACTATCCATGATTAATGGACATATTAGACCAGTTCCAATAGAATGTCCGTATAAGCTACAAGTTGACGTATTAACTTTGTACAGACATACGTCCGGATACCTTGAACTTTTCGACACCACACCGGAAATAACGGGCAAACGTATTAATCGAATACCTTATTTGCGCAATATCGGCTTACTATCAAATAGAATCCTGCAGAATCTACTACGCGAACCGTTCAAAACATCAACAGAAGTGATTCTGTTTGTACTCAGGTCGGCAAAGCTAGTCAGTTATACGGTCTTACAGGATCATCCAAACGAACAACAGGAATTATTATCCTTAATCCATGGCGTATCTACAGCGTTTAATGAGTGGCGTCACGCGCATGCAAAAAGCATAAATACACCATCAGAAATCATAGGAATGGTATATCAACAGATAACTGAACTTGGCACAATTACGCCAACGTTAAGCAAACTAATAATTGATGATGGTTATAGAATATTCAAACGGCATAATACACCACTGAGCTCGTTATTAGATACCATTATCGATGCGCTCGTACCAAACGCAACAATGGTCCAAAAGAAGTTGATCAATGAAATAATCAAGTGTGGACCGCCCTTTAATCCGTTCAAGGGATGTCCTATTCAATTCCTTAAATCACTATCAAAAGGAGAGACAACATGCGCGTGCGGTGGACCGATAATCGCATATACTTGTCTTCTCTGTAATCAACACTACTGTCAACAATGTGAAGAACCAATAAAAGGATTCCATCAGTGTTCCCCGGATAAGATATCAACGGTCAAAGAACTACGCTTAACTACAATTAGGTGTCCAAAATGTTGTGTTCGTATTCAGAAATCCGAAGGTTGCGATCACATGTTCTGCACTAACTGTCACGCTAACTTCAACTGGACTACGGGCAAACTCATAAAGGAGTCGGAACAAACAAACGATATGTACGTCAATACGTGGTCTCCTTTGGAACAGAACTACGTGTACTATATAAATATGCTAATAGAAGATTATGAATCATATATCCCATCAGATATTATATATCACAAATCAATTCTATGTCATGAGTTATCCCTTATCCGTGCAGGGATTTATGATGATAGTCTTGGCGTCCCGTCATTAACTATACGCCCACAACTAAACACACTGCTCAAATACAGGATCGCTAAAGAAACCCTATCCGCTCTCCGTCCAGCCGTAGTAAACGCGATTCAAAATACACTGGATGTTCTAAGTGATACTATAAACGACTATGAAGCTAATGCAATAGCCGAACGGATCACTCAACGCGGTATAATTGCCCTTCGTGAGATACTTTAAAAACCCTAAACCTACTATCGTATTTTCCATTATAAATGATTATTTTTAAAGAACCAACATGTACGACGTTAAGATCAACGACGGCTACTATATCTGCACGCCAGCCTATGGTTTCGATAATACCGTCCATCTAAAGGTAAACCGTGATAGTTATACCCGTAACCAAGCACCTGTTCCAGATTTCTCATCGATACCGAACATAACTAAAAATACGCGTATATCTCTGTCCGGAACGTTCAGCGGTGATCGCCACTTGCGTTCGATCGACTTCACTAACTGGACGCACAAAACGATAGTCAGCTTATCGGCTACGTTCAAGGGCTGCTTAGACCTGCAGTCGATCAAAGGATTTGAAACGCTTGATCTATCCTCTTGCAAAGATTACCAGGAGATGTGCTATGAATGCCCAGAATTGCGAGAAATCGATATCTCGAACCAACATATAACGCCATGGAGTTGGGGTCTTAAAACCACAGACGCGTTCGCTAAGTGCCCTGTCTTACACACCGTTGTCGTTACACCAAGGACCCCGACGTTCACGTTCCCACCGCACACTACCATCGTGGATCTAAACGCCGGCGTCAATCGCATATTCACCGAGCGCATAACAGCTCTAGAACAACGTCTAGCGTCCAAGGATAATGAGATTGAAACCTTAAGGATGGAGCTAGATACGATACGAATGCAGTTGTCGTCTGTACTGTCCCGTTTACCGGGATCCTCTATATAAAAACCCCGAGGCTACTTTCGTATCTGGTGAAAAATGATTATTATGTAAACACGCAGATTTGATGTTTAATCGCAATCGCAGAATTGAGCTTTGTTCTGAGTGTGCTGAACAGGTCGAGGTTTCCCCCAAGTTCAGGGGACGCCGCGTGCTTTGTGACGTTTGTCGTTCTCGCGACCACACACATGACGACTACATCTCCGAATGTGACGAAGAAGAAAGGCGCTTCAAGGAGTGCGAGGAAGAACCGTGGGATGAAATCTCTGAAGACCGCATTGGTCTCCCTCCCATCTCTTCCGTCGTGCGTCTCAAGGACTACGTGATCCGTCTCGATATCCGTGGTTCTAAGCGTCTCTCGGCTTACGATCGTAGCCACATCGCTTCTCCATCCTCCGACAAGTAAGTTGGACCCCCAATCCCCAAAAAAAGAAACAAAAAACAAACAAAAAAAGAAAAAACAAAGAAAATAACAACTTTGTCCAACTTGCTTGTCTGTTCTCGTGTCTTT
>JAEIGA010001024.1_pt1 | contig 42182 bp, 39 predicted proteins | sample 9270691 | NCBI WGS metagenome assembly JAEIGA01 (sample SAMN17057246, study PRJNA624740) | gut metagenome | biome: biome; isolation source: fecal sample | host: Bos grunniens | place: China: Xizang | collected 2019 | reverse complement strand
ATAGATATTAACATATGGATTACGTTTCCACATCCAAAGAGCAAGATAATAAACACAATGTTTAGTTCAAATAATCCCTTGTTAAAAAGAATGAATGCCATTCCGTAATACACTATATTAACTAATAATGAGTTGATCGTGTTGTAAATTGTTTTTCCCTTAGAAATGAACCAACCATCTATAAAGCTTGAAACTATATATGTAACATAAAAGGGAACCAACGGATATAAAATAGATAAAATTGTATTCGCATCCGAAAACATGACATACGTAACAAACCATCTCCAGAAAGGAACACTGATTGCCCAGAGCACGCATACTAACAATCCATATTTCCACGTATTACTATGATTTAAACACCCCAACTCATTCTTTTTGATTATTTCTGTTATGACTATAACAGGGAGCAGTAGCCAGCCCCATATAAAATTGTTGGCAATCCAATAATTGCCTGATTCCGAAACAGCATTCACCATCTTGCATATCATAACAGCATAAATAAAGTTGTCTAAAAAGATTTGTAGCCCCGCAAATAAACCAATACGAAAATAGTCCTTTACCCAATGTACTTCCACTTTTCCAAAGCCAATGTACCTTCTAACACAAACAACTGTAAACGAAATAATGCCAACGAATACATTTGCAACGATTTCCGAATAGGAAGCCCCTAATTCTAAAAAAGCATCCATAAATATAAAATCCAAAATACTAAGAGTTGCTAATCTAACTATGGTTATTACGGCAACCATTTTAAAATCATTATTCAAAGTTAATAGCATCATACAGAAGGTGCTTATAAAACCGATTAACAACGAAATGGTCTGTAATCTCAAATACTCTGAAGCAAATTCTGCATTCATGAATTCTGAAATGTTAGAAACATATGTATGAATGATGGATGCAAATAATGTATAGATGCTAAAAGATATAATAAAAGCCACCCCGTTTTTTTCTTTAGATGTTATATTGGGTTTCAATAGAGAAAATAAGGGAACCGTCAAAGTGGTCACCAATATTTCGTCAATCAAATCAAACCATTCCATTTGCCCTAAAATGTTAATATCAACTTGATTAAGGCTTATAATTTCCATTCTTACAACATTATAAAGAGATGGAATCAGCATCCATAAAAATAACGAAATAAATAATCTATAATCCTTCCTTTCCATATAAAATCCTCCACACACTATACAATTGCTTACATTATATACTTTTGTATAAGTTTTTCCAACTGATAAAGAATGTCATATACAAGATATATCACACGCATCCAAACTGGTATGCCTAAAATTGTTTGATTTGGTTCTTTTAATCGTGCCACTTGCGGATTATACTTAATCTCAACAGTAATTTTTTACATAAGGAGTTGATATAATTATGAAAAATATGGGTGATACAAAAAGAAAGTTAGCACAGGCAGGACTTCTGGCTGCACTATGCTACATTGGCTTTGCCTTTTTAAAGATTGATATTCCGGTAGGACCCGAAAAAACCGCCTTCCACTTTGGCAACGTATTCTGCGTTTTAGCAGCTCTGTTGCTTGGCGGAAAATGGGGTGGTCTGGCCGGTGCTGTAGGTATGACGCTTGCAGATTTGACCAGCGGGTATGTCACCAGCGCACCAAAAACCTTTCTACTTAAGATGTGCATTGGATTGATTGTGGGACTAATGGGTCATAAGGTATTTAAGATTAGCCACGAGCACAGTATCAAATACATAACCCTAGGAACCATTGTCTCCTGCGCTACCGGCATGGCGTTCAATATCGTCGCCGATCCTATTGTGGGCTATTTCTACAAAACCTACATTCTTGGTGTACCCCAGGATATTTCCAAGGCATTAGCCAAAATCGGCGCTTTGACCACCAGCGTAAATGCCGTAGTTGCCGTGGTTGCCGCTTCTACTATTTACCTGGCATTGCGTCCGGCATTGAAAAAATCCGGCTTATTTACGAGATTGTAAATACCTGCATGCTACTAACAGTGTGTAGATACTATTGGAGATTTTATGATTGATACAAGTATTAGAAATTCAAATAGTATGACAAATATACCGCCCAGATTGGCCATGTTTCAATCCTTTGCCGGCTACGGCAAATGTTCTACCACCATTGCCCTGCCTGTGATTAGTGCTATGGGAGTGACGGTGTGCCCCGTACCCACCTGTGTCCTTTCAAACCACTTAGGATTTTCCCATGTGGAGAAGCAGGATTGCACGCCTCACATGCAAGCGTACATCGATGCCTGGAAACGAAATTCTGCCAGCTTCGACGGACTTTACTGCGGCTTTTTGAATCACACAGACCAAATCAATGTGGCAGAAAACTTCCTATCTTATTTCAAGCCGGAGGTATTTTTGTTGGACCCTGTGATGGGGGATCACGGCAGATTGTATTCCTCTGTGGATGGTAAGATTGTCGAATCCTTAAAGCACTTGGCATCATATGCCGATATTCTTACTCCCAATCTGACCGAAAGCTGCCTGCTGACAGACACTCCTTATAAAGAAAACTGGACCGAAGAAGAATTCTGCGAACTGCTCCTGTCTCTTGCAAATCTTTGTCCCGGTAAAATTGCCATGACCGGAATCGAAAAGGATAAACACTATGTTACCTATATATACGAGAAGGGAGAAATCAGCACCTGCATCACTCCCACCGCCGGCCCATCCAAACACGGTACCGGTGATTTGTTTGCTTCTATCCTGATTGCGGATGCGTTACACCACAGAAGTTTTACAGATTCGGTGAAAAAAGCTTCCGATTTTATCGCTTTATGCATTGCAGAGAGCGAAAAATTGCAAATTCCGGAAAAAGAAGGATTATTATTCGAACCCTTCCTAAATACCCTGTAGGTACCAAATGTTGCCCGTTTTCCGTTGTTTTTGCTTATTCCAAAGTCGTTTTCTATCACTTTGATGATATGAAACGACTTTATTTTTTCGTTTTTCAGTTCTTTTTTTGTATAATCCCCTTCTAAACTATCCTAAAAACGCAAAAATGCAAGGTTACTTTTCACACCAAAATGAAAGTAATCTTGCATTTTATTTATTTATTATATGACATCCGTGTCATAAAACCACGACATTCACATCAATTACCCACAATATCCACAGAGTTATCCACATATACACTCGTGTCATGTTGATAAACAGTGACGGCATTCTTGCATGTCATGTTCGATTATCCCCCTTGAAAAAGGCTTCTTTCTTCGCCTTTTCAGCTACAACCATTCATCCCAAAATCGTTTTATCTTCTTTGCAACTGTAGTAACTGAAACCATTTCGTACGTATTCCACTCTCTTGGAAACAGTTTTTGATAAGCATACTGTAGAAATCTTTCATCCAGCAATGCCACCACTCCTATGTCTTCCTCTGTTCGTATGACTCTACCCGCGGCCTGCAACACCTTATTCATGCCCGGATACCGATAAGCATAATCAAACCCATATCCCCCTTCTTCATCGAAATACTTCATCAATATTTCCCGTTCATTACATACCTGTGGCAGACCGGTACCTACCACAATAGCACCAATCAGGCTGTCTTTTTTCAAATCGATCCCCTCACTGAAGATGCCACCCAAAGTACAGAACCCAATCAAGTACCTTTCGGAGGTTATATTTACTCCGTTTTCATCGGCAATCTCCCGAAATCGGCTCAAAAATGATTCTCTCTGTGATTCCGACATGGTTTCTTCCTGCAGGATACATTGACGAACTGAACCAAACCTTTCCACATAAATATCGTAAATCTTGTGCATAAACGCAAAGGAAGGACAGAATACCAAGTAATTTCCATGCCTATTTTTAACGATTTCCTCGATATAAGTGGCAATCTTTTCGTATTCCTCCTCTGTCCTGCGGGTAAACTTACTCGTCACATCATTGGCAATCAGTAAAGCCTTCTTTTCCGGGCGAAATATGGATGTTGCATAAATCTCGTAATCCCCTTCTTCTCCACCTAACAGTTTCTTGTAGTATTGAATGGGCAATAAGGTGGCGGAGAACAAAATACTGCTACGCCCCTTTGCCATACACTGCTTCAAATTTTGCGCCGGATTCACACAGAACAGGCGAATCATAAAACGGCCATCCTCTTCTATCTGCGTATAATTCACATAGTTTTCATCTAACAGTTCGTATATCTGCAGAAAATGCCCAATCTCAAAATAAAACTCCAGAATATCATCCCGTACCGGCAGCGCCACTTCCTGCTCCGACAGGTATTCATCCATGGTGCCATGCAATTTCATCAACCAACGCACGAAGCTATCCATTTCTGTAATAATGCGATAGTTCTCGCATTCCCGTTTCATCTGAAGTAATTCTTTATTGCACTTATCCAACTGGTATTTGATTTTTTCACCATACCCTTTGCCCACTAAAATGCTTCGTTTATATCCCCCTGATTGCTCTCCATCCGATTGTGATCCTTCTTCAGACTCTGCCGCACTTATCAGCTGTCCACCACGCTCCGATAGCGGTTGTTCCACCCCTGTCATTTCCAGTGCTATCTGCCCGGAAATGCCTTTTTTACGGGACTTTTTGGTGTTTTCTGACAGTATTGTCGCTTTTATTTTTGTGGACAACTCCAAGAATTGCTCTTTCCAAAGAGTGGCACTATACATCTCCCTTCCGCGTTCCAATAGATTGTGTGCCTCGTCGATTAAGAAGATATAATCCCCTCCGCCGCCTTCTGCAAAGAAGCGCTTCAAATACACATGGGGATCGAAGAGATAATTATAATCTCCTATCACCACATCGGAATACAGACTCATATCCAGACACATTTCAAAGGGACACACCTGATGCTTCTGTGCGTACTCCACGATTTTTTCTCTGGTAAATGCTTCTTCTGAAGTCAGCAAATCATACACCGCATCATTGATTCTGTCATAATGCCCTTTTGCATAGGGACAATGCTCAGGATTACACTCCGTCTCCTCCATAAAACAAATTTTCTCTTTTGCCGTGAGAATCACACTTTTCATACGGAGTCCCTGTTCTCTGAGCAGGTGCAGGGTATCCTCCGCCACCGTTCTTGTGATGGTTTTCGCTGTGAGATAGAAAATACGCTCTGACATGCCTCTTCCCATAGCCGAAATCGCAGGATACATGGTGGAAATGGTCTTTCCTACGCCGGTGGAGGCCTCTAAGAACAGTTTTTTCTTGTGATAAATGGTCTTGTAGACATTCTCTATCAAGTCCTTTTGGCCGGGACGATATTCGAAGGGAAATCGCATTTCCTGTATGGAATTCTGCCTGATACCGCGCCATCTCCACACAAAATCTGACCAGCGTTTGTAGTTTTCTATCAGTCTCACAAACCACTGTTGCAATTCCTCAAATGTATAATCTTCGTGGAAATAACGGATATCCTCGGTTTCCATATTGCAGTAGGTAATACGCACCGTGATTTCCTTCAATTCCTCTTTCAGGGCATACATATAGGCATAACATTTGGCCTGTGCCAGATGCAACGACGCAGGCTCTTTCATTTTCACAAGATCACGATAGGTGCCCTTGATTTCATCGATAATTATTTGACCGTTTTGATGCAGGATACCATCAGCTCTGCCCTCCACCACCAACCGATACCCTTTGGCCGGATGAGTGTAATGCAAAGATACTTCTGCCTGATAATCCGCTCCCATTCGGCGTTGTATCATACGGTGAATCCGTCCGCCCTCCTGCATGGCATTATCAGGTGAAATCTGATGGCGGTTATCAATATCCCCATGGCGCAGAATAAACTCCACCAGGCCACGGACAGATACCCGTATCTCACCTTCCTGATATTCAATTCCGGTATCAAAATTGTCAGCCAACTATCATTTTCCTCTCTTAACATTCCTATGTTTTATGGTTTCATATTCCTTACATTAACCATATCGCAAACCATGGCACAAAACAATCCCATATGGAAAATTTCAGGTTGGATTTTACAAAACGTTAATTCAAATTTTAAAAAATCTCTACGTGTAAAATCTTTCTACCAATTAGGAAAAAAGTTATTGCAAAATTCGCCAAAAAGGGGTTTAATGATATCAATAGAATTTATACATAAAGGTAGGATGATTATGGCTTATTTATCATTACCCGAAGGATACAAATCCGAATTGAATCTTTACGATACACAGGTTGCTATCAAAATGGCCAAGGACTTCTTTGAAACATTGCTTGCAGAGCGCTTGCATCTGCTTCGCGTTTCCGCTCCTTTGATTGTGGATCCAGCATCCGGCATGAATGACAATCTGAACGGCATTGAGCGTCCTGTCCGCTTTGATATTAAGAGCGATGACACTCGCATGGCTGAAATTGTGCAGTCTCTCGCAAAATGGAAACGCTACGCACTGAAAAAATACGGTTTTTCTGCAGGCGACGGTCTCTATACGGATATGAATGCCGTCCGCAGAGATGAAGATGTGGACGCCATCCACTCCATTTATGTGGATCAATGGGATTGGGAAAAGGTAATTACCAAGGAAGAGCGCAATATCGAGACCTTGAAAGATGCTGTACGCACCGTATACAAGGTACTGCGCAAGACTGAAAAATACATGTCCATTCACTATGATTACATTGAGGAAATCCTTCCTCATGATATTTTCTTTGTGACCACTTCCGAATTGGAGGAAATGTTCCCCGACGCTACCCGCAAGGAACGAGAGCTTTACATCGCCAGAGCAAAGGGTGCTGTATGTATTATGAAAATCGGTGGCAAATTAAGTGACGGCGAGCCTCACGATGGTCGTGCACCGGATTATGACGATTGGGAAATGAATGCCGACATCGTAGTTTACTACCCGGTTTTGGACATCGCATTGGAGCTTTCCAGCATGGGTGTCCGCGTAGACAAAGACGCACTGTTGCGCCAGTTGGAAGAAAGAGGATGCATGGATCGTGCCAGCCTTCCCTTCCATCAGGCAGTCATCAACGAAGAAGTGCCTTATACCATCGGTGGTGGCATCGGCCAGTCCCGCATGTGTATGTTCCTCCTGAGAAAAGCACATATCGCCGAAGTACAATGCTCCTTATGGCCCACAGCCATGGTCGAAGAAGCTGAAAAAGAAGGATTACAGGTGTTATAAAATCAACAAAGCCGACTCAAATCGAGCCGGCTTTTCTGTTGCTTCGTATTACGGTTCTGTAATGAATGTTGGTAGTTTGGACCGTATACCTTCCTACCGCATTACGTCCTTATCCTGTTTTTTCTTCATTTTTAACCGTATCCTAGACATGCATTCTACGGTTTGTATCCATTTTAGTTTCAATCAAGCCGTAAGGACATCACTTTTATTACCGCCAAAAATATCATAACCCAATTCTCAACTGTAACTGAAAATTTTCGCTACTCATACTTATGATTCTCTTTATTGGTACACCACAAATTTTTCGTTTCTGAAGGTTTCTTTATAATTCATCTGACCCATGAATTCTATCAATAATTCTCGCTTTGTATCCACAACCAAATTTTCTACAAGCTTTTCCATATTTAAAATCACCACCGGCTTCTCTCCCGCCTCCATGATAGATTGCAATTGTGCTGCCATCTGATCCGGATGGTAGGAACGCAAATCACTCCAGGGATTGAACGCAGAAGGCATCTGCAAGTAATAGGACAATGCAGGAATATTGCCGTAGAGAATCACTTCCTGACCTTGCAGTTTTTCTTCTGCCACAAAGGTAGAAATCTCTGTGATCCATTGTGCCTTCTCCGCGGGCATCTTCACGCCCTTTAATATCTCATTATTTTCTACCCTACCGGAAAGATCCTGTACTCCGGTTGCTTCCGCAAATACAAATTTTGCTCCAAAGCCACCAAACTGTACAAAACAAAGCAGCAAAAATGCTACCAGCACAGCCTTCACGGGATATATGTTTACAAGAAGCCTATTTCTCTTCTTGTTGCCTTCCTCAAACGCATTAGCATTTGGGGTATTTCTTCCTAATATCACCACCCTCTCGTTGGATGAGCGAATCAATCTCCAACTCTCCCACAATGTGTAGGGTGCCACCAAAAACAAATTGTTGAGACTGGGATATACTTCATTATTGCTTCCCAGGGAGGTGAGTAGAATCACCAAAATCAAAATACCTGCTAAGAGTTTTTCTTCTTTCTTACTATTCTTGTCAAAAATCCGAATGATTCCAAAGAGCATCGCCAGCATCAAGAACAACACACCGGGACGCAACATAGAATCATAGCTGTAAAACATCATAGAGCAAAAATGTCTCAGATATAACCATGCAATCATGCACAACGCGACTACAGTCATGACAGTATAACACAATACATCCAACATCTTGCCAATGTTCTTTCCACCGTCACAGACAGCCCCTTGGCTTAGTTTCTTTTTGATCCATTCGCATATCGTGAACATGATAAGTCCGACAACGATAATCACACCAATACGCAGTACCCAATATAGGTTCTGCCAGTAGGTCAACACCACTCCCATCACCATAGAACCGGCCTTGTAATCCGTAGCCGTGTCTGTCATGGCGAAGAGGCGCGCTATTCCGCCCAAATAGGCATCCATTCCATATCTAACGTGAATATAGCCAAATCCTACCAATAAAGCGCTTAAATAGCCAAATACGCATGATATAGTGCGTTTCCATGTCTGCTTGAAAATATCCTTACTCTTGTTTGAATTCTCATCATCGGATTTCTCTTGCGTCGGCAGTTTTATTGCTTCTAAGTACTCCACAACACCGTATGCCCATACAGCCACAATCATAGCCGCCTCCGGCAGGTTGGAAAAACGCACCAGCACATTGGCGCCCAGCATCACTCCTGCTGCCACCAAGTATCCCGGTCGCTCCCTGGTCAGTCCCATATATAATAGCATCACTGCTGCCAAGAACAAAACATAAGTCAAATAATTATACAAAAGCGCCGTAGGGCACCAACACAGACTGATGGCCACCATTTCGCCCAAGAAGGAAATCCACTTCGGCATCTCTAATTTTCTTGTACAGAAAAAATAGCCGGCCGTGGTCATTCCGCTGACCAACAGTCCGGTGTAAAAATTCATTCCAATAAGACTTCCTGCCCCCGGCATTTTGGACATCACACTGCCCAATGCATTTGCCAGATAGGTAGAAAATAACCACATGGAATCCATATGCTCCAATCCCTTATATTGAAAATTGGCATAGTTATATCCGGTATCCCACAAATCCAATCCCCAAGTAATATGGCGCAAGGGATACAGGAACAACACTGCCAATGCAAGAATGTCCCATACCGATATTCTGTTTTTTATAAATTTATTTTCCGCTCTCTGAAACACGGTTTTCTCCCTCGCACGCAAACAGTTGATCCGCTTTCTCTATCACTTCGCAGAGTTTCCTGTAAGGCTTCGTCTTCATTCCAACCTTATGTACAATATCAAAGAGATACTTTCTCACAACATCAATCAAAATACCACAGGTGAAAACTACCACTACCGCTACCAACACACCGGCAATCAGTTCGGGCACTGTCTCAATACGATTTGCTCCCAACCAATTCTGCCATGTGTAGCGCAGTCCAATATTTTCGTGTAACAAATAGACACCCAAAGCATGGGGCGCAATTGCCTTCGCTATTGCCGCCAACTTCGGAACCACCTTCAGATTCTTGAATGCTACGAATAATCCCAAAGATGCCACTAATACAAATACATGATTGTATTCCATGCTCATTTTCAACATTCTTTGGAAACTGCCGGTCTCCAGATATAGGGCCCGCATTCCCATCAAACCGCCGAACACAAAAAGTGCTCCGCCAAAATACATCAACAAACCAAATCCATTACGGGACTTTTCACCGCTATCTTTCTTCTCGAGAAAACATATGCCAAACTTGCGTACATAAGCAGCCAACAAGAATACACACAAATACCACATAGCATCATACCCTTGCGCATCCAATTCCAAACGCAAAGGAAGAACACTTTTCAAAATGCTATATGCAAACAATAACAGGCCAATGGACCACTGCATCTGCTTCTTCGACATATGACGCACCGCGATGCCCACCAAAGGGAGCAACAGATACAGATACACATAAGCGCTCATAAACCAATAGTGTCCCATAGATATAGGGAAAAATAACGTCAGGAAATAGTGAATATCCACCGGCGTTTCCACCACGATGCCACTCAATGCCCCCAACAAACCAAAGCCCACGGAATACACCCAAATCTGTAGCCACAACTGAATCAGTCGGTTCACCTTAAAAGAGGATTGACTTAAGAAGTATCCGCTAATCAGCATATAGGTGTTCACCGCTACGATACAAAAGGATTCCAGTAGCCAGGCCGTGACGCCGGTGTTACCCAAAGTCTCACCGGATAAATCCGGCAGAAGTTTCCCTTTGCCCAAATAATGCAGCACTACCACCATCATCATTGCAAGCAAACGAAGCAGGTCTAAGCCTGCCTCTCTTTTGGTCCCTATATTTTTAGTTTGTTGGATATCTGCGTTCATCCGCAATTCTCCTTCATTCGCCGCAAGCAGTATCCTCTGCCACAGCACCATCTCTTGCCTTACGCAAACCACTTTAGTTCTTCACATCCAAACGCACCAATGCACGTTTCAGACGAAACTCCGCCAATTTGTACTCCTGCTCAGAAAGATCTGACTGCGCAAGCATTGCCTCCGCACGCTCTTTGGATTTATTTGCTCTCTCTTCGTCGATATCATCCTTCCACTCCCAGGTGGTGGCCATAAGGCTACACTCCCCGTTCATCATAGAAAGCATACCTCCAATACAAGCAGCCTCCTTACGAGTGCCGTCAGGCAATACCACTACCGCCGGCCCCATACCGATGGCAGTACAAAAATTGATGTGACCGGCCATAATCGCCAAATCACCGGTGATACTTCTGCAAATCACCCTCTCCACTTCTCCGTCAAAGAGCAAGCCGTCAGGTGTACCGATTCGTAATAGGAATGTTTTCATCCGCCCACTCCTTACAGTTTTTTCGCTTTCTCAAACACTTCGTCAATGGTACCTGCAAACAGGAAGCAGCTCTCAGGCACTTCATCACATGCACCATCCAAAATCATACGGAAACCACGCAAAGTTTCTTTCAAAGGCACATACTGTCCGGGCATACCCGTAAACTGTTCTGCCACGGAGAAACTCTGGGAAAGGAATCTCTGTACCTTTCTCGCACGGTTCACTGTCATCTTATCTTCTTCTGACAATTCATCCATACCCATGATGGCAATGATGTCCTGCAATTCTTTGTATCTCTGCAATACCCTCTGTACGTCACGAGCCACCTCGTAGTGCTCCTTGCCCACCACTTCAGGGCTCAGGATACGGCTGGTGGAATCCAAGGGATCTACCGCAGGATAAATACCCTGGCTGGCAATATCACGGGACAAAACGGTGGTTGCATCCAAATGGGTAAATGTGGTTGCAGGTGCAGGGTCAGTCAAGTCGTCCGCAGGTACATACACTGCCTGAACGGAAGTAATGGAACCCTTTCTGGTAGAAGTAATTCTTTCCTGCAAAATACCCATTTCCGTTGCCAGTGTAGGCTGATAGCCAACCGCTGAAGGCATACGTCCAAGAAGTGCAGACACTTCGGAACCCGCCTGGGTAAAACGGAAAATATTATCAATGAAAAGTAACACGTCCTGATTCTTTACATCACGGAAATACTCCGCCATGGTAAGTCCGGAAAGGCCCACACGCATACGTGCTCCGGGGGGCTCATTCATCTGACCATACACTAACGCAGTCTTATCGATAACGCCACTTTCCTTCATTTCGTTGTACAGGTCGTTACCTTCTCTGGTACGCTCTCCTACACCGGTAAATACAGAAAGACCGCCGTGTGCTGTAGCCACATTGTGAATCAGCTCCATGATAAGCACGGTCTTACCTACGCCGGCACCACCGAAGAGACCAATCTTACCACCCTTCGCATAGGGACAAATCAGGTCTACTACCTTGATACCTGTTTCCAAAATCTCCGTTGCAGGCATCTGCTCTTCATAGGCAGGTGCAGCACGGTGAATGGGCCAATACTCTTTTGCTTCGGGCTTGGGAAGGTTGTCTACAGGATCTCCCAACAGGTTAAATACTCTTCCCAGACACTCCTCGCCCACAGGCACCGCAATGGGAGCACCGGTGTCCACAGCCTTAGCACCTCTCACCAAACCATCCGTGGAATTCATGGCAATACAGCGCACCATATTGTCACCAATCTGCTGTGCCACCTCTACCGTAACCTTCGTGCCCTTATTATCAATCTCAATAGCATTCAGCAGTGCAGGTAATTGGTCGTGGGGAAAACGGATATCCAACACCGGTCCGATAATCTGTACTACTTCACCTATATTTTTCTCACTCATTTCCATCTCTCTCCATTCTGCCTTAAATGCTTTCCGCACCGCCGACAATCTCTGTGATTTCCTGGGTAATACCCGCCTGTCTTGCCCGGTTATAATACAAATTCAGGTTTTCCAACATTTCCTCTGCATTGCCGGTGGCAGACTCCATGGCCGTTCTTCTTGCAGCCAATTCAGAAGCCGCCGCTTCACAGATGGCTCCATAAATCACACCTGCCAAATACTCAGGAACAATGCGCTCAAATACCACTTCCGCACTGGGCTCATACAAAATCAATTCCCTGGGCTTTCCAGGTTCTTTCTCATCACTCGCACTCTCATTGTTCTTGGCCAAATCCTTCAGCGGCAACATCATTGCTGCCTCCGGACGTTGGGTCAACATCGAAATAAATTTCGTATATACAAGTTCTATATGACCGATTTCGCCAGCCTTATATGCCTTGCAAAGGGTTGTGGCGATATCAAAACATCCTGACACCTTGATATCTGCAAGTTCCGCAAAACTTTCCGTGAGACAGGGAAGTTCTTTTCTCTTGGCATATTCCAGCGCCTTCTTGCCGATGGGTAACACTACACATTCCGAGCCACCGCGGATCTCTTCAAATTTGTTGAAGACATTGGCGTTGTATCCACCTGCCAAGCCTCGGTCACCTGCCAAAAGCACATAACATGTTTTCGTAACAGCATTTCCTTTGGCGTAAGGATGTGTGAAATCTGTGTTGCCCTGTGCGATATCCGTCAGCGTGCTATATAATTTTTCAAAATACGGTCTACTATTTTCCGCCCGCTCTTTTGCTCTGCGCAACTTCGAGGATGCCACCAGTTCCATAGCCTTGGTAATCTGCATGGTACTCTGGACACTCTTGATGCGAAGCTTCACTGCTTTCATATTTGCAGCCATATCGCGTTCTCCTTTTAATTATTCAGGTCTGGCACTCAAAAATTTCTCTGTATACGCTTCCAAAACAGCCTTCAAAGCGTTTTCGGTCTCATCATTCAACGCGCCGGTTTCACGGATGGTCGACATCACTGCCACGCCTTCCGCATCCGTATCCAATTCTGTGTAGAGACCTGTTTCATAGGCCTTCACATCTTCCACAGCCACGGCACTTAAGATACCCTTGGTAACTGCGTACAGAATAGCCACCTGCTTCTCTACCGGCACGGGCGCATTCTGATTCTGCTTCAGCACCTCCACGATTCTGGCACCCTGATCCAATCTGGCCTTGGTATCTGCATCCAAATCAGAACCAAACTGTGCAAAGCTCTGCAACTCACGATACTGGGAATACAACAATTTCAACGTGCCGGCAACTTTTTTCATGGCCTTAATCTGCGCATTACCACCCACTCGGGACACGGAGATACCGGGGTTTACCGCAGGCATAATACCTGCGTGGAAAAGCTCTGTCTCCAAGAAAATCTGTCCGTCTGTAATAGAAATTACATTGGTTGGAATATAGGCGGACACGTCACCCGCCTGGGTCTCTATAATGGGCAGTGCGGTCAAGGAACCGCCGCCGTGTTCTTCGTCTAATTTCGCAGCTCTCTCCAACAATCTGGAATGCAGGTAGAATACGTCACCGGGATACGCCTCACGTCCGGGAGGGCGACGAATCAACAGGGACAGGGCACGATATGCCACCGCATGCTTACTCAAATCATCATAAATAATCAGCGCATGCTTGCCCTGATGCATAAAGTATTCACCCATAGCACAACCGGTATAGGGTGCAATATACTGCAAAGGACTGGTTTCTGAAGCAGTTGCCGCTACCACGATGGTGTAATCCATGGCACCATTTTTCGCCAGCGTCTCTACCATAGATGCTACAGTAGAACGCTTCTGACCGATGGCAACATAAATACAGATCACATCCTTACCTTTCTGATTGATAATCGTATCCAAAGCAATGGTAGTCTTTCCTGTCTGACGGTCGCCGATAATCAACTCACGCTGTCCTCTTCCGATGGGCACCATGGAGTCAATTGCCTTAATACCGGTCTGCAGAGGCTCTGATACAGACTTTCTCTCACAGATGCCGGGTGCAGGACTCTCAATGGCACGAAAATCTTCCGTCACGATGGGACCGGCACCGTCAATGGGCTGTCCCAATGCATTGACTACGCGTCCAATTAGTGCTTCCCCTACGGGAACGGATACTACCTTGCCGGTTCTTTTTACTGTCTGACCTTCACCGATATTTTCATCAGACCCAAACAATACGATGGATACGCTGTTTTCTTCCAGGTTCTGCGCCATTCCCAGGCTGCCATCCTCGAATTCCAACAACTCTCCTGCCATACAATTCACAAGTCCGCCCGCTCTGGCGATACCGTCTCCTACCAACAGAACGGTACCTGTCTCGTCCTGACGAATTGCATTGTCATAATATTTAATCTGACTGCGAATCACCTTGGATATTTCTTCCGGTTTCAATTGCATTTTATTTTCCATCCTTTAAATAATTGTCTCATTCAACTTACGGGAAAGTCCCTGCAAACGTTCTCTTACACTACCGTCCAGCATCTTTCCTTCCATTTCCACGCGAATACCGCCCATCAGGCCGGCACCCACCTTCTGTACAGGCACCACAGTCTTGCCTGTGCTTGCCTGCAATTTTTTCTGTAACGCCTGCAGTTGTTCCTCTGTCAGTGCCACTGCGCTGGTGATGATTGCCTCCACCATATTGTGGTCCTGATAGTAGCGTTTCCGGTACTCCTCACAACAGCCGCCGAATTCCCCCAACAGATCCCGCTCACACAAGAGTTTTAGGAAGTTCAAAAGATACTTTTGTACCTGTTCTCCCAAAGCCTCCTGCAACAAACCGATTCTCTCCTGCTTCGATAAAGAAGCATTGGAAAGAAGACTCATGTAATCAGGGTTCTCCCTCATAATCTGGCGCACAGCATTCATCTCTTCCCATATTACCTCTGCCAGATTTTCCTCTTTGGCAAGGTCATATAAGCTGCTTCCATAAATCACTGCTCTTTGCGTCATGATGCATCACCTACATTCGCGATATACTCATCAATGAGTTTCTTATGATCTTCCTCACTGATTTCTCTCTCTATGACACGCTCCGCAATCTCCATGGCCATCTCACCGATTTCGGTTTTCAGTTCATTGACTGCCTTGCGTTTTTCCTGGGCAATGTCACTTTCCGCCTTACCCTTGATGGCGATAGCCTGAGCATTTGCTTCCCGCAGAATCTCCTCACTTTGAATCGCAGCAGTCTTCTGGGCATTTGCCAAAATTTCATTGGCCTTAGCCTTAGCTTCCTGCATATTCTGCTCATATTCTGCCTTTACCGCAAAAGCCTCCTGCTTTGCCGCCTCGGCATCTTTAATCTCAGCATCTGCCATTGCTTTTCTCTTTTCCAGAATCTCATTGATGGGCTTGAATAAAAATCTTTTGATCAGATATACCTGGATAAAGAGGTTGGCAATTGTCGCAATAAAAGTCCACGGTGCTAATCCAACCAGACCCTGTACCTCCATGCTTACACCTCCTGTTTCTTAGTCGCTCGATAATTAGCCCAACAAATTCATGAACATACCGGGTGCTACGAAGATCAAAAGCAAACCGGTAACGAAACCATAAATACCTGTGGTCTCTGCAATTGCACAACCAAGCAACATAGTAGAAGTCACATCACCTTTACACTCAGGCTGACGGCCGATTGCCTCCAAAGCCTTTGCCACTGCGTTACCTTCACCGATACCAGGTCCGATACCTGCGATCAACGCCAAACCTGCACCAATTGCGCATCCTGCCAAAGCAATACCTTTTGCGAGTAACTGAAATTCCATTTTATTTTCCTCCTGAAATATAATTTATTTTTGTAAAATTGTACGCTATCCTTCCGATGCGTTTGAAATATACATGACCGTCAACATACAGAAAATAAACGCCTGCATGAAGCCGGAAAACCAGTCAAAGTAAACCGACAATATAGCGGGAATACCCACCGACAAGAACGGAATCTGGGAAAGCACATCTCCCACCACTCCGGGCAACAGGCCAAAGAGTTTTGCACTGGCCGCTGCCAACGCTCCGTAGAGCAAAGCATTGATTACCACACCCGATAGGATGTTGCCGAAATGACGGCAAGCCATACTGATGGGAGTCGCCAATTCCGACAGAATATTAAACGGTGTCAACACGGGAATGGGCTGTGTGAATCCCTTAAAGTAACCACCCACACCACTGGCCTTAATCTTTTGAGCTGTGATGATGGTAAATACCACCACCGCCCAGGCCGCCTCCGTGGACAAATCTGCCGTAGGGCTTCGAAGACCCGTCAGACTGATTAGATTGGACACCACACTGGTGGCAAACAGAGCCGCTACAAAGGGAATGAAGTGCCTAAACTTTTCTCCCATGTTACCGACCACAAAATGATTGGCCGTCTCCACGATCATTTCTGCCACTGCTTGCCGCTTGGAAATACCCTCCACCTTCAGTCCTCTGGTCAACCAGATACAGAGTCCTGTAATCAAGGCCATTACCACCCAACTCATAACAATGGTTTCTGTCAGCAAAATATCACCTAATATCGGGATGTTGGTCGGAATACGAAGCAGAATTTTTGCTCCGGAAATATCCAACTCCACGTCACATCACCTCCTTATTCTCTTTTTTTGCAAATGCGGCAAACACACCCATCAACTTCAGTCCCGTGCCCGGGAACACCAAGGGGATAAGACCTGCCACATAGTGAAAGTATGGGAGCATAATGGCAACAGCCACCCACACAATACGAAGTAGGTTTCGCTTGCCATAGTTGGCCTGGATGATCTTCTTCGCCAAGTCGGGATCCTCAACACTCACTGCCTTTTGCAGTGCCAGTCCCATCCAGACGAAATTCCAGACTGCTATCACACCACCTACCAAACCGCCTAACAGCACAGTTATATCAAACACCACTTTCTCCGGGAAAGCCATACTAAGCAGCCACCAAACCAGCCACATAAGGCCATTTCCAACGAGTGTGATGAGGATAATCTTTTTACTTTCCTGCTTCAGCGCAGGCTGCATTTTTGCAAGAAGTTTCATGTCATCCGTTCCTTCTTTATGATGCGTTAATTCATCATTTTGATTTTATCCGTGATTATTATAAGATTTCTTACTCTTTGGCTTTTTATCCATATCCTTCTGTACGGAAAGATACATCTTCCAGGCAGTCATACTGCTACCACCCAGCCCAAAGAAAAATCCGAGAATATAAATCCATCCGCCCACTGCCAACTTGTCCACCAAAAGCCAGCATCCAAGCAGGCACAAAAGCAAAGGCATAATCACACTAAGACCAAACTGAGTGAGCAAAATAAGCTGTTTCGAAAACTTCGCCAAGTCCTTCATGCCCACCTCCAATTTGCAAAATTTTTCCTCATTGTCAATCTTAACACAATACCCCGCAAAAGACAAGGAATACCTCATTAAAATTATCTTAAAATACACCTAACAAATATCTTAAAAATAAGATAAAAAAAGAAGAAACACTTCCCTAACATTGTGTCCCAAATTCAGGAAAAATTTCTTCTTTCATAAAACCTTACTTTATTCTGTTACTTGCCATATACCATGCCCTTCAGCGCATGATACAGGCCGGAAAATAATTTACTCTCCGCCAGGATTCTTCGAAGGGGTGCCAGTGTCAATAGCATAATGGATTTGTATTTCAACAGTTCCCCTTTACTCATATAGACGGATGTTATCTTCTTAAATTCCTGCGCATCCCTTTGTTTGTTGGCACGACTCTCAGAGTAACCGCCCCCTTCGTAAGCAGACACAGCAAATCCCAGGTAAGCGAACTCTGCCTTGGCCCGATAAAAACACCACAGAAAATGATCATAATCTGCTCTGATTTTATAGGTTAGGTCATAGGGTTTTTCCACACATAGTTCCCGGCGATAAAAACAGGACTGATGGCAAGGAATATTGCGATAACAGGTAAAGCCGCTCATCTTCGGCGGGGAGGCAATGACCACACCGTTTTTTTCGCCGATGGTATCCCCGTAGAAGACATCGGGTTTGTGCAATGCCTCTTCTGCCCTGCCTCGGGCATCTGCAGCCTCTGTCTCTATATCTTCGCCTGCCATACGTGCCGCCACGTCAGTCAATACATTTTCATCCGCAAAAGTATCACCACAGTTTAGGAAAACCACATATTCTCCGTTGGCATGTGCCACAGCCTGATTCATGGCATCATATATACCCTTGTCCGGCTCCACATATACCTTCACCTTATCGAATTCAGGGTGGCCCGCATGTTCCTGCTGCCATACCGCCACAGCGCCATCTGTGCTTCCCCCATCCTTCACAATCACTTCCCAATCACCATAAGTTTGAGAAAACACGGAAGCAAGCGTCTTATTCAGTTTTTCTCCCGGATTCAAACAAACCGTGACAATGGAAAATTTCATACTAGAAAACCTTTCTGTCCTTATTTAACAGATACACGCCCGCTACTGCCAACAGAAGGAATGCCAAACAAATATATTGGTTCACAATCCAAGGGGCAACCTGAGAAATAAACATCAATACATAAGCAAACAGGTTGGAAAAAATGTGTACAAAAAGGGGGGCCTTGAAATCCCCGAAATATTCATATAAATAAATCATCAAAAATGCCATAATAAAGGCATAAATCCCCTGTACCGTGTTGCCGTGATACATACCGAAGATAGCGGCACTCATAAACAAGGCCGGCATGGGTTTAAAATATTTCTTTACACCATTATAGATGATACCGCGGAACAATATTTCCTCTGCGAAAGGTGTGATTAATCCATAGCCAATGATGCCAAGAGGCAGCCACACTGCCATCTGCGCTTCCTCCACCAATCTGTATCCTTGAGATCTGGCCGCAATATCTAACAGGCTAATTCCCAAATTCAATCCCACAACACTGCCCAACGTAGCCATAACCGCAAAAAGATAATGTTTTTTAGGTGTTGGCCAAAGATGGGACAAAAAGCAACTCTTCCTTGCCTTGCGAATCATGGAAAACGCAATCTTTCGTATCAGAAATGCACCCACAATAAATCCTACAAACTCCATGGCAACAGGAATATTGGGATTGGCATACTCCAACTTTCCCGCATCATTCATCAAAAGCAGTTTTTTATCCTGTGGCAGCGCATCATTGATAAAGTTTACAATTGCGCTCAAAACCGTGCTGGCAAGCATCTGACCTAAAACAAACAGGATGAAGGGATAGGCAAGGGCAAACAAAATCTGACTGCGCTTGGGATTCTTGAACTCCTCCAGTCCGCGGAGCAGAAATTCATGCAACTCCTCTACGGAACGGACAATGTAGTCCGCCTTGGCGGCCTTCAGCTCCTCCATATCGCCATATCCATAGGATACTGCCACGCATTCCAAACCAAAGAAATGGGCACCCTCCACATCGAACTTGCGGTCACCAATCATATAGACCTTTTCTTTGTCTACGGGTTTGTCCCCGAACAGGCGGCGTAGTGCCTCCAGCACCACCTCCTCCTTATTCACACGGGTTCCGTCCAACTCACTTCCCACGATAACATCAAAATACTGATAGATGTTAAAATGCTGCAAAATCTTCTCTACAAAGACCGTAGGCTTGCTGGAAGCAATGGCCAGAGTAAGGCCTCTCTTCTTCAAGTCCTGCAGCATATTGGCCACGCCGGGATACATTTGATTTTCATACAATCCTACCGTAGAAAAGCGCTCTCTGTATTTGGCCAATGCAGCATCGCCCTGTTCTTCGGTCAAGTGATAGAACTGCATAAAACTTTCCTTCAGGGGCGGGCCGATGAAGGGCTCCAACTTATCCAAATCCGGCTCTTCAATGCCGAATTCCTCTTTTAACGCATATTGAACACAAGTGCAGATGCCCATCTTGGGATCCGTCAGTGTACCATCCAAATCAAACAGCAAATAGTTTTTCATTTAATAGCTCCTTAGCTTATCACTTCCGTCATCTATGGTTTTTTCCAATTTCACAATCTTTACATCATACCCCACCTGGGTATTCACTTCCACATGGGCAATGTCTCCCACTTTTTTACCAAGCAGCGCCTTGCCCAGCGGGCTTTCATTGCTAATCAGATTTTCTAAGGAATTGCCTCGTACCGTGGTCACAATTTTGTAGGTCTCCTGCATCCCATCCTCCACAAACTCAATGGTGACTGTGTTGTTGATGCCAACCTCATTTGCTTCCGAGTCCTCTGAAATGACCTTTGCGGTACGAATCATTCTTTCCAGATATCGAATACGGCCTTCGTTTTGATTTTTATATTTCTTAGCCGCATAGTATTCAAAATTCTCGCTCAAATCTCCGTGGGCTCTGGCTTCTTTCACATCTTCCAAGGCTGCCTTGCGCACCACAAGCTTACGGTATTCAATCTCCTCTTCCATGCGCCTGATATCACTGGGTGTCAATTCATCGTACATAGCGTCCCCTTATTCCTTGGTGAACTTGCTGTTGAATTTCTCCAACAAAACGCCTGCCACTACACCCACTACCAACAAGAGCACATTGGTTATAATCATACCGGTAGATGCCAGGAAATTCACCTGATCCTTACCCATGGCAGCACTGGGAATGGTCATTGCAGTGGCTGCAATTACCACGCCTGTGATAGCGTGGAAGGTAACGGAATAATACTTCTTCAACAGAACATCCATCAGTTTTGCAAAAAGAAGCACTGTCACCAATCCGCCAATTCCGATGGGAATCAAAACCATAATATCCAGATTGCCGATCGCATCTGCCATCACATCATATAATCCCATGGGCATCAAGAAGGTAGAAGAGCTCATGCCGGGCGCGATAACGCTAAGTGCCAAACAAAAACCAATGAACATATCCCATCCGAAATTGGGAGTAATGGAAGCGGAAAATGCCATTAGCCCAATCAACAAAGCTAAGATAAGAACAAATCCGGTTCCCATTGCCACGAAAGAGTTTTTATTTCTACCCTGCTCTCCTGCTTCTTTGTACAGGGAGGGAATCATTCCAACTATCAATCCAACAAAAATGCAAACACACTGTGCCGGATACAACTCCAATGCTACACTAAGTGCCTTACCAATACCAACAGCTCCAATCGCCAATCCTATAAAAACAGGAAGCAACTTAGGGACATGGGTTTTGAATTTGCGGAAAGGATTTGCCAGGAATTCCATAATCGGTTTATAAATACCGAAGATAACGCATAATACACCACCGGAAATGCCGGGAAGTATGAAACCAAAGCCAATCAAAGTGCCCCGAAACACCATCGCTAAAAATTCTGTCAGTGAATACTTGTTTTCCATCATTTTACCTCTTTTCTCATACATTCATGGCATACAGCGTAGCCACGATAATCATTGCCTGAATAATTGCAAATCTAAAAACTGTCTGTGTATTGGACCATCCCTTTACCTTGCGCACATGGTCGTGCAAAGGCAGACGAGTATTCTTGAAAATATGTATTTTCAAGAAACGAAGCAGTGCCACCTTCACCAAGCCAAGACCGCCGTCCAAAATCAGCATCAGTGCCAAAGGAAGGTATAGAAGCGGGCTGCCTGTTTTCAGGATGGCAATACTGATAAACAAGCCCATGGCTCTGCTGCCTGCATCCCCCATCATCAGTTTACTGGGGCTGGCATTGTACCAAAGATATCCCAGGATACATACCGCAAACAACAAAATCAGGTAAGAGAACTCTCCCCCCCGCTCACAGAGGATGTTGACAATGTAGATCCCCAAAATAGTGAGAATGGTCAATGTCCCTGACAGACCGTCCACGCCGTCGGAACAGTTGGTCACGTTCACAGAAACCCATACCAAAATCACAATCAATACTGCAAACACTATTTGAGGAATCACAAGTTCCACATCCCAAAGAACCAGGGATATCGTATTGGGATTGTACTTCAAATAGGTCAGTGCAACCATGGCGGCAACGCACAAATCCAAGAATCCTTTTTTATATTCTCCCCAAGGCATCTTGGAGGCATCGTCCAGATATCCGGTCATCATACTCACACCCACCAATAGCAGGTAGATAATCTGTTCCGGTTGGACAGGTGCAAACAAAAGTGCCGCCAACATAAAGCTGAGCACAAATATAATGCCTGCTCCCCGAGGTTTTCCTGCGGACAATTTCCCATCGTGGGCAAATTCCCTGCCCGCATCCTTGGGCAAAAACTCTGCCAGTTTACCGGTGCATATAACTGTCAGGATAAACGCAAACAAAATCCCGATAGGAATCAGGTAGGACGCATATTCTGATGAAATCACGGAATGTAACATAGAACTCCCATCCGCACCCTTGGTGCTCGTACTATTATCAAAAAAATATTGTATCACAATTCACAGGTCTGTGCAACGCAAGGCCCTCGAATATTTTCAATTTATTATGATATGATTTCCCAATTTTTGCGCAGGCTCCAAGATTTCCTCACGGGCCTTGCCGGTAACCCGTTCCATCTCTTCTCGCAGTCCCGGAGCAGACAGGCGCAAGGCTCCCTCGCCCCAGATAATCATCTGCTCCAAGGCATCTGAGGTGGCCACTGTCACATTGTGTTTGTGTCCAATTTTATGCACTGTTTTCTCGATGTACTGGTCCGCCGTTTCCGCCTCCCTGGTGTACACCACATAAATATTGTGATGCTTGATAACAGATCCGGGATTGCCCTTGACTTTATATGCATCGAATACCAAAATAAGCGTACTCCCGACATATCCCTGATAATTGCAGCACATGTCAATCAACTTATCTCTGGCACTGTCGATATTACTCTCCGCCAGGGAACGCAAATCCTCCCAGGCAAATATCATGTTATATCCGTCAATCAAAAGATAATCATCCCGGTCTTTCGGTTTACCTGCGGGTCTTCCCGGGATGCCCTTCTTCCCCTCTCCTTGGGGCGCCCGGACAATTTGCCCGGTGTTTTGCTGATGATATCTGTAAGGGGTGTAATCTGTATCTGATTTACCATAGGTACGCTGAAAAATTTCGTCTATCTCCTCTTGGGTAATGTATCCCTTTTCACCACCATCCCTATATCTATCCATATTCACTTGACGCTTTGCCAAGTCCTGTTCTATTTCTTCTCCAAAGGCTTGTGCACAATCCACTTCCAAGTGGGCATACTGAGGCACCTGATCCCAAGGCACCACAAATCCTGCTCCATGGGAACAAAACACAGAGGACGAGGGATTATTTACATCCGCATCCGCATTGTAACCACATGTCGCAACCACCTCTTCCTGATTGTGGCACGGCTCATAGCCCTGCAAACTGCAAGACAGCCTGCCATGCCCTCTGGTGTAAGCAGTTACCTGACGGGCATACTCCCCAAAGGTTGCTACAGGTGCTGTCCCCGTCAAGACAGATATTTCTCCCAGGGTCTCCGGTCCCTGAAATGTTCCATGCATCCGCCGGATGTCCGTCATCGCCCTTCCCACATGCTCTGTGGGGACCTCCAACACGTAAGAAAACATCGGTTCCAGCAAAACACTTTGTGCCTGCATCAACCCCTGTCTGATGGCGCGATAGGTGGCCTGTCTGAAATCGCCTCCCTCGGTGTGCTTGTTATGTGCCCGGCCTGCCAATAACGTAATCTTCACATCCGTTACCGGCGCTCCGGTTAACACACCCAAATGCTTCTTCTCCTCTAAATGAGTAAAAATCAAGCGCTGCCAGTTTTTCTCCAGCACATCCTCACTGCAGGCAGTAGAAACCTGGATGCCACTTCCCGGCTCCCCGGGTTCCAGCAAAAGCTGCACCTCTGCGTAGTGACGGAGGGGCTCGAAATGGCCAATCCCCACCACAGGGGACGCAATGGTTTCCCGGTATAGGATGTTCCCCTCGGTAAACTCTACGGAAAGACCAAGCCTTTCCCAGATCAATCTCTTTAGTATCTCCAGTTGCACATCCCCCATGACCTGCACCTGGATTTCCTTGGTGTGCTCCTGCCACTGAATCAATAGCTGTGGATCTTCTTCCTCTAATTTTCTGATGTCCGCAAGCACTTTTGCCGGGTCACTTCCCTCCGGCAAGACCAGCCCATAAGATAACACCGGCACCAAAATGGGCGTTGTATTCTGCGACTCCCGTCCAAGTCCCTGTCCCACATGGGTCCGGGACAATCCGGTCACAGCGCATATTTCTCCCGCACTCACGCACTCTGCCAAGGTATACTGTCCGCCATTATAGCATCGAATCTGGTCTACCTTTTCTTCCCAGCCTGCTTCCCCCTGTGCAGAGTTTTGATTGTGTACCACTTTTTTTACTTCCAATACGCCACCCGTAATCTTCATATGGGTGAGTCGATTGCCCGCCGCATCCCTGGATATTTTGTATACCCGGGCGCCAAATTCTGCAGGGTACAAAGGGCTTTCCGTAAAGGCGTGTAATCCATCCAACAGTTCTTCTACCCCCTGCAAATGTAGTGCGGAGCCAAAATAACAGGGGTACAAATATCGGTGACGGATGGCCTGCGCCAGGGAATTCACAGACAGTCTTCCCGTTTCCAGATACTCTTCCATCAGACTTTCATGGCACAGCGCAATCTCTTCTACGCCCTGCTCCCGGTCCCCACTGTCCGCATCCTGTGCGGAATACATCTCCTCCGCGTCGGATCTGCCCAAATACAGTTGCTCCATCCGGTGACAGCCGGGATCAAGTCTGTTTTGCAATTCCTTTAAAATAGCATCTTCATCCGCGCCGGGCTGATCCATTTTGTTGATGAATAAAAAGGTGGGAATCCCATACTGCTTCAACAGTTTCCAAATGGTCTGCACATGCCCCTGCACACCGTCAGGGCCATCGATAACCAATAGACAATAATCCAACACCTGCAGAGTGCGCTCCATCTCTGCAGAAAAATCCACATGTCCGGGGGTATCCAGCAGTGTAATCTCCATGTCTTTCCAAGCAACCTTTGCCTGCTTAGAAAACACAGTGATGCCACGTTCCCGTTCCACATCCACATAATCCAAAAAAGCATCTTTATGGTCCACCCGGCCGATTTTTCGCAAATTTCCACACGAAAAGAGAAGACCCTCTGCCAGAGTGGTCTTCCCTGCATCAACATGTGCAACTATACCTAGTACAATCTTTTTCATAATCGAGTTTGCTCTTCGCTACCCCTTATGCTTCTTCGCAGGCATCTTTCTTTTCGGGCCTGCGCTTCCGAATTTGCATATACACCACATATCCAACGGCACCCAGAGCTGTCAAGACGGTCACCCAGTTGCCATACCTATAGAAGGGCATACCCTTGTAGTACACTTCCACCTCTGCTGTTCCCTTGGGCATAGGGCAAGCCACACGGCGGGCCAGGGATTCTACCGGCACTTCCTCTCCGTCTATATATGCCACATACCCGGGATAATAGTACAAAGGAAACATCAATTTATCATCCATTTTGGTAGTTCCGGTAACAGTCATCTTCATATGCATACCGCTACGCTGAAGATTTTCCACCTTAAAGGGCTGGGACATCTGAGAAAGAATCTTGGTCTTGCTCCATGTATAATCCATATTCAGAGGCAGAAATCTGTCACCCTCAAAATACATATACATAGCGTCTGTATCACCCACAGTATAGAATTCCATTTTGCTGTTGTATTGAGCAAATTTTTCGTCGTCAATATTCTTCAAACTGAAGAAATAACTGGTACTGCAAATCAAAAGTACCAAGCTCATACTATAAACCCATTTCCGGTTCCCATGGGACTGCGCAAAATGTACAATACCCACTGCAGATGCAAAACATAAAAGTACGCTTGCAGGGCCCAAAAACCGCCATGCGAACTGGATTGAAGTAACGATATCCTTAAGCAACTCTATCTCTTGGAAAAAGTCCCAGGGGAATAAATAAGAGGTCATAAACAAGGCAATTGCTCCATAGACAAAGCAACGCTTTCCGACTCTCATGACCCTTGCCTGCTCCGCTGTTGTTTCCTCCGCCACAGACACCTGGCTATCCATAAACAACAGAAGGATGGAACCCACCAAAAGCAATGCACCAACAGTCATGGGCATCTCGTTGATGATATTTCCTGTAGGATTTGCCCAACCATTATAATCCGCGAACAGATTGAACATCTGTGTGAAATACACTCCGGTGTGGGAAATCACATTAGGCATATTGAAACACTGCAAATTCTCCGTACAGAAGAACAGGAAGGGCACCAGGAAGAATGCATTCAACAGCACTGTAAACACGGCTGCCTTAACGCCCGCCAAAATACGTTTTCCGTATCGGTCTCCCTTACGGCCAATCAGCCACACAAGCACTTCCAGTACCAGGAACACCGCACACATCTCTGAGGAAAGCACATGGGACTGTAATACACTTCCCACGCCCAACGCCAGGATGTACCATTTCTTTTCGTCTCCCCAGAGCACCTCGTACATTCCCCAGATAACAAGAGGCAAAAACGCCATAGCCAGGGATTCACCGATGGCTGCTCTCAGGTACACATTGGCCAAACGATAGATGGAAAATACATACAAAAGACTTGTCCAAAATGCCAATTTAGAAGATTTGAATATTCTTTTTGCAGAATAATATGCTGTAAACGCACTGATGATATTGATACCTACAATCAATATCCGATAGCACGTCATCAGGGAAATATTAACCAATCGCAATGCCGCAATGGGATACAGAAACAATTGAGGATACATAGTGGCTGATAAAGTACCAAAGCCTGCCATCTCTGTACTCCCCAGGTACACAGGGAACTCTCCGGCCATCAATCCCTGAGCCAAAGCCTCTAATCTACCCACATGGAACTCCAAATCATGTCCTGTGGTGATAAAATCCGTGAAAATGGGCACACTGGCCAGAACTGCCATTCCGAGTACGATAACAGGCTCCAAATATTTATCTGTAGATACACAAAGCCCCAGATAGAAGGTCAAAAACGCTCCCAACAGGCAAATTGCTGCAAGCAGATAATGGTCCCTGCTCTCCAGCTGTACGCTGTGGATGGAGATGGCCTTCAGATAAAATTCGTCCTCATCGTCCATATCAGTTTTGATGGACAGTCCATGGACATCCTGGTCTAAGAATAACTGCCCTCTATAATTGCCCCCGGAGGTGCCCACGTCAATGCGCAGAAATTCTTTGCCTAATTCATTGTTTTCATTCAACATCTCATCGGAATAAAACACAATGGCATTGTCCTCGGGTGCCGCGATATAGTAAAACTCCACCACATATTCACCCTTTTGCAAAAACTCCAGCCCATCCCCGGATTGTTTATATTCCAAGGTCTTTTTATAAGCGGTGGGATTGAGCAAAAATAACACGCCCAAAACAAGCAGCGCAATCCCGATAAATTTATGTAAGAAAGTAAGTTTATACTTCACAATATTCTTCATTTGGATATCTTCCTCCATAAAACTCTCTGCCCTCTATGTTAATATATTTTTACCGATAAATCAAATACAATTTTGCGGATAAATCAACCCTTGACAGAGGATATCAGATTTATTATGATACCTATATCAACAAAATAAACCGCTAGGGGAGCACATCGCTGAGATTGAAGTGACCACCACTTCTAACCCTCACTACTTGAACCGGGTAATACCGGCGTAAGGAAGCAAAAAAGCAGAAATTCTCTGCTTTTCGATGTCGTCCCTCCTTAGCTAAGTAAGGAGGATTTTTTATGTCAAAATTTACAACCAAACTCACCACCTGTGCCATGGCCGTGGCCCTGGCAACCGTACTGTCCATGTTGAAGCTTTACCACTTTCCCTTCGGTGGATCTGTCACCTGCTTTTCCATGCTGGTGATCTGCCTGCCGGGGTACTGGTTCGGATTGGGCGCCGGACTGCTCACCGGAGTGGCCTATGGACTTCTGCAGTTACTTATCGATCCATACATTTTGTTCCCGCTGCAGTTAGTGGTAGATTATCTGTTGGCCTTTGGCGCACTGGGTCTGTCAGGAATTTTCTCCCCTCGTACCAAAGACACAAACGCCATATCGGTTTCCGATGGACGTGGTATCGGGGACAAACGCTACCTGTGTCTGTTCTTGGGATACCTGACTGCCATTTTCGGCAGATATCTCTTCACCGTCCTATCCGGCTGGCTGTTCTTCGCCGAATATGCTTGGGAGGGATGGAATCCTCTTGCGTATTCTCTCGTATACAACGGGGCGTATATATTTACAGAGGGCCTGCTAACCACCTGTTTGTTAGCCTTGCCCCCTGTGAAAAAAGCAATACTCAGTATGCATAAATAATTGTCCACCCATTGGAAGTGATATGAGTGAAAGCACGCCCTGCTTTTACTCATATGTTTCCAGGTGGAAGGAGTACAGAATGCCCGCTTTCACCGGCAGGGCCATGATGTGCTCCATCGCCTCTTTATAATACTCAATCTGGGTGGCGTAGCGATTCCATAACGCCTCCATAACATCGATCCTATCTGTCTTGTAATCCAAAAGTACCAATTCCCCGTCTTCTTCCCAGAATACGTCAATGATACCTTGAATGAGGACGGTTTCTTCCTCCGGAAATTCATTTTTCAAACGTTTTGCCGGAATTCCAAGTACAAATGGTTGCTCCTTATATAACTTGTCCATCGTTTGAGCCTTCCACATACGGTATCCCAACTCAGAGCATAAGAAGTTCAGAATTTTTTCTAATCGGACAGCCTTTACATATTCTTCCGACAACCGTTTTTCCAAAACGGCATTCTCTAAAAATGCAGTCACTGTCGTTTTCAGTTTACCGCGGATTTCCGCATTATTTGTCAAATGGTCCATAAATGCCCGGGCACTTTCCGGCAAGACGCATATTCGCGACCAGACCGCCTCAAAATCCAACAACTCCATCACTCTATGGTATGCGTTACCACGAACAGTACCGGTAACTTCCTCTGTTTCTCTACGGAATTTAGGAATATACTCCTGCACTTCCCGTTCCTCAAAAATATGGTATGCCTCCTCATCCCGATCAGACATGGCTGCAATTTTTAACTCAGAAACGGTGGTTTTGGTGTAGAGGTCCTTTAGGTGCTCACTATGGTATTTCGTTTGCAAACGATTTCGCAGTCCGATACTAACCTGTGCATCCGCTTTGATTTTTGCATATTTTAATCTTTGTAATTTGGAACTGATGGAAAGCTGTTCCCGCAGTTGCATTTTTACGGCATCTTCCGCATACTTTACCCAAACATGGATGGAACAATGGTGGACGATGGGCAGAATAAAGTCCAGGTAGCATTTGGCGTTGTAAAACTCTCCATAGGCAATATGTGCTCTGTTTTCTCTTTCATAAAGCGCCAGTTTCTTCTCCGCGTCTTTTACCGTACCCATGAGAACCAATTTTTCTCTGGCACGGGTCATAGCCACATAGAGCAGTCGCATTTCCTCTGCAATATTCTCCTCCCGAATCTTGGCCGCCACAATCTGCTTCTGCAAGGGCACACTGCGAAGTCTCTGCTCAGGGTCTACGTAATTTGCCGCAATGCCTAAACTCACCTCCACAATCACTGCCTGGCTAGTGTCCATCATATTAAAGCCCTTGGACATACCTGCCAAAAAGACCACCGGGAATTCCAATCCCTTGCTCTTGTGAATGGTCATAATGCGGACCACATCCGCATTCTCGTCCAAGTCATCGACCTCGCCATAGTCCACATTATATTTCTCCAATTGCTCCATATAACGCACAAAATGGAACAGGCCGGAATAACTGGTCTTCTCGAAATCGCCTGCCTTCACAAGCAACATTTCCACATTGCCCCGACGCTTACTTCCTGCCGGCAAGGCGGTCACATAATTCATATACTCAAAATCGTCTATGATTTTGGCAAGCAGGGCACGAATGGGCATATACACGGCACAGGCGCGATACCGCTCTATCATTTCCAAAAAGCCCCGAATCTTTTCCTTCAGGTCATCCTCCCGGTCATAGTTTTTCAAATTCTCGTAGAGAGAACTCTTTCTATCCCCACAGCGAAGGAGGGCCATCTCCTCGTCAGTGAAACCGCCAAACACGGATTTCATGGCACCAAATAGCGGAATGTCCTGATGACAATTGTCCAACACCCGCAAAAACTGTAGCAAAGTTTGCACCTCCGTGGCGGAGAAATATCCTGTCTTTGCCGTCAAATGCACGGGAATTCCCATTCCCTCCAAGGTATTTTTGAACTCCTCGTCCCAACCGCTTCCGGAACGCAACAAAATAACAATATCGGAATACTTCAAAGGGCGCAGGGATGTGGAGCCCTTTTCCGTCACCTGAAAACTCCGATGCAGGCGTTTGATCTGATGCCCGATGGCGATTGCTTCTGCCTGTTTATCGTTAAGACCAGAGCCCTTTTCCGGTTTTTCTACCAAAATCAATTCTGTGTCGGCACCCTTCGCTTCCGGATATTCTGCCTTGGCGTAAAGAGCCGCATTTTCATCGTATGCCACGCCACCGTTTTCCACACTCATCAGACGATAGAACACATCATTTACCGCATCAATGACCTGTCCGCGGCTTCGGAAATTCTTGGCAAGGTCAATTCTTCTGCGCTCTCCTTCTGTCTGATACTCATTATATTTTCCAATGAAGATGTCTGGCCTGGACAGACGAAATTTGTAGATGCTCTGCTTCACATCGCCCACAAGGAAACGATTGAAATTCCCATCCTCTTCTCCTGATACCGACTGTAACAAAAGTTCCTGTATCAGATTGGAATCCTGATACTCATCTATCATCACCTCTACAAAGTGGCGACGGTATTCCCTAGCCACCTGGGTGGGCTGAATATTTCCCTGTTCATCCTTATCCAGCAAAATCTCTAACGCCAAATGCTCCACGTCAGAAAAATCAACTGCTTTCTTCTCTCTCTTCTTTTCTGCACATTTATGCAGAAATCTTAATGTCAAATCCAGCAATGCCGCCACCGCTCTTTGGCACTGTGCATTTTCTTCCAAGGCAAAGAGAAGACTTCTGGCAAAGAAAGTCGTTCGCAACTTGTCAATCTCACCCTTGATTTCTTTACGAATGTTCTGTACCAACTCTTTTTTCTCTGCTGAAACCGTAGCATCTCTGCAGGCCGGAAGCCGGTCAAATACAATGCCCGTCAAATTGCTTTCGAACGCAGCCAGGGTTTCAGAAGTCGCAAAATGTTCCAGCATTTCCAATTCCCGTTCCAACAGTTTGCCGTATGTATAAGGCCCGTCACTTTCTTCACAAATTCTCAGTGCCTGAGAATATCTTGTAACATAGCCCTTCATACTGCGGGACAAAAAGTCTCTCATATAGATTCCGCAGGGGCTGCTTGCAAACTCCTCCACCTGCATTTTCCTACAGTCTTCTTTGCGCTCTTTTAACCAATCTTCCGGCCAGGGATAACTGGATGCATAATTTGCCAAATTAGCGATAAATTCCTCCAATACACTTTCTTTACCACCATGGCAAAAATACTCCACACAATAACGAAAATCCTCGTCCCCGGAGGCAAAGGATTCCTCCATCAGTTCCGCCATGGCTTCTTTCTGAATCAGTTTCAGTTCCCCGTCATCCAACATGCGGAAAGCAGGGTCCAACGCAATCTCATTAAAATGATTGCGCAACAAAAAGACACAGAAACTGTCGATGGTACAAATCTGTGCGTTATGAACCAATGTGGCCTGTCTCTGAAGATGTGCGTTGTCGGAATTGTCCTGTAGCATTTCTGCTAACCTCTGGGACACTCTTTCCCGCATTTCCGCTGCAGCCGCCTTGGTAAATGTCACCACCAGCAATCGATCAATGTCTACAGGATTTGTAGGATCGCAAACCATTTGCACAATGCGCTCCACCAAAACCGCGGTTTTTCCACTGCCGGCCGCCGCCGATACTAAAATATTGCAGCGACGCAGGTCAATTACATTCTGTTGTTCCTCCGTAAACTTTACAGCCATTCTCCCATCCTCTGTAATGCTTCTTCTTTATCCAATGTCTCTAGCTCCCTGTGACGGCATCCGGGCAAGGCAGGATCATATCCACATACCTTTGCATAAGGACAATACTCGCAGGCGTCTTTGTTCTTCCACCGATAGGGGTTCATCGCAATATTTCCGCCTAAAATCTCTTTCCCTATTTCTCGTATCTTCACATTGACATAGTCGGATACCAGTCTCATTTCTTCCGTGTTCATCACATGGGAATACGCATCCGGTTTTCCATTTTTATCTAATTTCACAGGGATTACCGAGGATTTTCCCTGCAGATTGGAATCTAGCCTATATAGAATCTCAGACGAGGAATTTACCACCCCCCGAGTCCTGAGTGCGGCGCTTATAGCCTCCTGAATCTCTGCAGGAGTCATTTCCTCTTTCGATTCCACCACAGGATCTGTCACCTGGTAATACAGCATAGCCGCAGGCAACACTTCCTTGTCCGGATGTTTTTTGGACTCCACTTCCATCGCAGCATTCATATAGACCACCAGCTGCAACTGCAAACCATGGTATAGAGCCACCACATCAAAATCCCTATCTCCGGATTTGTAATCTATAATCTTGACATATACCTTATCCTCTTCTTCACAGACATCCACCCGGTCAATTTTACCTACCAAGTGTAGTCTTTCCTCTTCAGACAAAGCCACATTCACGCTGTCTAAATCCCGCACTTGCTGGAAACCCAGTTCGTAGTGTTCCGGCACAAAAGTGCCCTTCTTCAACTGTTCCTGCAAAGTTTTTACTGTTCTTTTTAGGATGCGGCCCATTCTGGTAATAGCGTATTCGTTTCGGGCATTTTGGTAGAGCACAATATCCCCGTAAGTGGCCGCACACTTCTCCAATTCTTCCGTAACCGCTTTTTCAGCATATTCTTGAGGAAAATCAAACCAGGTATATCCGTGTGCCGTCAGGTTATGAGAAAATTTCTCCAACACCTCATGGAACACATTTCCCAAATCCACAGCTTCCAAAGAAAGTTCCTGCCGTTCCCTCAGTGATAGACCATACTGCAAGAATTGTCTGTATGCACAAGCCGCATAGGTTTCCAGCCTGCTCACACTGTTATATAACTTCATACCATATAGCATTTTTGCAACCTGGTATGATAATCCACTCTCCTGATACCGTTTGAACGCCGCCTCGGTAAGATGACTTCTCTTCTCCAACAGCTCTTCTGCACCGTAGGCATAATAAATGGAAAAGAATTCCGGCAGCTGTTCTTCCCGCATAGAATCATCCACATATTCCCGCAATCCTCTTGCCAGATAGACTAGCCCCTCTTTCGCCGTCACAATCTGCTCGCTGTCAGGTCTTTTCTCAGGGTAGTCCTCTGTCAAATCGGGGAACATTTTCTTCATCGTATCCACCAGATAGGCCGGGCGCAGGGAGGCACCTGCATTGTCCAATCTGGAGTAACTCAAATATAATCTGTGGGAAGGTTTGGTCAAATTCAAATAGAGATAGAATCTCTGAATATACATCTGTTCTCTAGGACCGGGTGCCAATTCCTTACCGGAATCTTTCAAGAACATTCTGTCCATATCAGAAATAATGCCACCCTTGGAGGCATTTCTGGGAATATTTCCGTCGTTTACACCCATGAAAAATAACACCTTCACCTGCTTCAGACGGCTTCTTTCCATGTCTCCCACCAGAACACGATCCACATTCTGAGGAATGGTGCCTACTTGCATTTCCTGAATGCCAGCCTCCAAAATATCGATAAACTCTCGAAGGGAGATAGTTTCATCGCCAAGCAGCGCATAAATCTGGTCCAACAACTCCATCACCAAGCGATATATCTGACTGTATTCTTTGGCCAAGGAGAAGTTTCCCTCTGCTTCGAATTTCCTTTCATAGGTCTGCAGTTTCTTCTGCACTTCATTGTGTACCAAGAAATCATAGAGTGCATTGACATACTCCGCTATGGTGGCTTCTTTCGCCTTTCTCCACAGCACCCCTACCTGCTTCATCATGCGCTCCCGCAATTCATTGAGCATTGCCAGCAGAGCCTCCTCCTGACCCATCTGCGGTGTTTTGTGGGTAAATAGTCTACTGTAACTGCGGTATCCCCTGATGCCCGTCTGCAGAATGTAATTCTCGAAGACATCTACCTCTTCCATCGTCATATCCGCCAAACCACTGCGCAAGTAGTGGAACACCGCTTCATAGGAAAAATCCTTGGCGAAAAGTTCCAATGCACTTTTGATATACTCTATCATGGGATTTAACCCAATTCCCTTGGTGCAGTCGATGTAGCATGGAATCTCCATCTGTGCAAATTCCGACTCTGCGTAAGGTGCGTAGGATTCCATATTGGAGGTAATCACAGCGATATCACGATATTGCAGTCCCTCTTCCCGCACCAAGCGACAAATTTCGAGCCCCACCTGACGCATCTCTTCCTTGGGGGTGGTGGTCTCGAACAGACGAATTTCGTCCTGCTTCCCGGGCACTCCGTCCTGCGTTTCATATTTCTTGGCGGGATAACGGAACAAATTTTCCTCTAAAAATTCAAGGGCCGGGGCCTGTCCAAAACGGGTCTGGGCGGAAGGTGCCACAAATACATCTTTCCTTATCTCCACGCCCAAGTCTTCTGCTTTTTTACGCAAATCCATCACCAGTTTCTTGCTCATATGGAACAGACTTTGTTCCCCGTCCATTTTGTACGGAGATTCCTCCGCTCCCATAGTAACCGATACGATGATCTCACCGCACAGCACCATCATTTCTTCTATGACTCTCATCTGTATGGGCGTAAAACCTGTAAATCCGTCAAATACCACCACAGAGCCAGGCAAAATTTTGGATTTGTGCATAGAGCGTCTAAGCACATCCAGACGCTCCTCGGTGGTGATAAAATTGCCTTGAATATAAGATAAGAACCCTTTGTAGAGCGTTTTTAAATCGTTTAATTTAGCAGATAGTCCACGTCGATTAGCGGAAAACTGTTGCAATTCCTCCACATCTTCCGGGGACAATCCGTACTGCATAAACTCAGATATAGCACTCTTCACCTCGTGAATATATCCCTGCCTGTGTAATAGTGCCCCAAAAAGTGGCAGTTCTTCCTTCATCCCTGCCGCTACCTTCTGCAGCACCAAGCTCTTGCCGGTGTCGTCCAACACAGGAATCTCTAATCCGCCCACCTCTTCCAAAATACGATGGGTCAATCTGCTGAAGCTGAGCACATCGATATTCATAATACCGCCACGGTCACTTAGAAGCACCAAATCCTTTTGGGTCTGCATGGTAAACTGATCAGGTACAATCACAAGAAAATTTGTCTTGGGACTTTCCTGACCTCTGCGGATGATTTCTTCATGCAGTTTTCTGCTTTTTCCAGCCCCCGAGGGGCCAAAGTAAAATTGTAGGCTCATACTCTTTCCTTTGTAGGTATTTTGCATATGTAAGAAGTTTCGTTTTCACTTATATTAACGATAGCATATTTCGTCAATATTTTCTACCTATACAATAAAAAAACAGATAGGACTTTTATGTCCTATCTGTCTTAGTTTTAATTTCTTAGTTCTCCAAGAATCCCTTGTAGTTACGAACAAGCATCATGGATTCTGCCTGCTTCAAGGTCTCCAGAACTACGCTCACGATGATGATAAGGCTGGTACCACCGAAGGATACCTGTGCGCCAAATACACCGCTAAAGAAGTAAGGCAGTACAGCGATAATAGTCAGGCCAATTGCACCGATGAATACGATGTAATTCAATACACTGTTCAAATAATCGCTGGTGGGCTTACCGGGTCTGATACCGGGAATGAAGCCACCCTGCTTCTTCATATTATCTGCAACCATCAAAGGATTGAAGGTAACAGATGTGTAGAAATATGCAAAGAATACAATCAGTACCACGTATACCAACAAACCGATGGAATACTTCCACTGGCTGGGATTCAACCAATAGGTGGAATTCAGGTACTTCATCACTTCACCCCATTTGCCTGCTCCGCCATATCCCAGGAAAGAAGAGATAATCAAGGGGAACTGCAAAATAGAGGATGCGAAGATCACAGGGATAACACCGGAGGTGTTTACTCTCAAGGGAATGTTGGAACCTTGTCCGCCAACCATTCTTCTACCCTGATTCTTGCTTGCATACTGTACAGGAATCTTGCGAACCGCATCGTTCAAGAAGATAACCAGCACTACCATTGCAATTACCACTGCGATAATAATCGCTGCGTTAAGAACTGCGGTAGCAGGTGCCTTGCCATTTACGAACTGCTCGAACAAGTTTCTGAAATCGTTAGGGATGCTGGAGAGAATGTTGATTACCAACACGATGGAGATACCATTTCCGATACCCTTCTCGGTAATCTGCTCACCGATCCACATCAGGAATGCACTACCTGCGGTCAATGTAGCCACAACAGTAAGTACACTCATTACATTATAATTTACCAAATAGCCGGCTCTACCAAAACCGATTGCCATTGCGGTGGACTGCATCAGAGCCAGAATCACGGTCACGTATCTGGTCATGGATGCGATCTTCTTACGTCCATCTTCGCCATCACGCTGCATTTCCTCAAGTTTGGGAATTGCGATTGTCAACAACTGCATTACAATGGATGATGTAATGTAGGGGCTGATGTTCAAAGCCAGAATGGACATACTCATGAAGGAACCACCGGTAATTGCATCAAAGAAGCTGAATGCTCCCGCAGCCTGGCTTTCAAACCAACTGCGGAACAGCTCTGTGTTTACACCGGGTACCGGCAACTGTGATCCGAAACGAATCACTACCAGCATAATAAAGGTAAATAAAAGTTTGTCTCTTAAATCTTTGATTTTGAACGCGTTTTTCAGTGTTGTAAGCATTACATCACCTCAACAGTTCCACCAAGTGCCTCAATCTTCTCTTTTGCAGATTCGCTTACTGCGTCTACCTTTACATTGAGTTTTTTGGTAAGTTCTCCATTTCCGAGGATCTTAACGCCATCTCTGGGGTTCTTTACAACGCCTGCTTCAATCAAAGCATTTACATCAACAGTTGCACCATCCTCAAAACGCTCAAGAGCGCTCAAATTAATTGCAACGATTGTCTTTGTATTTCTATTGGTAAAGCCTCTCTTAGGAATACGTCTGTACAAAGGCATCTGTCCACCTTCGAAGCCGATTCTGGGTGCTCCGGAACGAGCCTTCTGACCCTTATGGCCTTTACCTGCCGTCTTGCCGTTTCCTGAACCATGTCCACGGCCTCTTCTAAAATTATCGCTATGCTTAGAACCTTCTGCGGGTCTTAAATTGGATAATTCCATTTCTAACACCTCCTTCTTACTTATGCTTCTTCAACTTTCAATAAATGTGCAACCTGACGAATCTGTCCTCTTGTTGCATCATTGTCAGGAAGTACTATGGTCTTTCCAATCTTGCGAAGTCCCATAGATTCAACGATTGCTTTATTCTTCGGTACAGCACCGATGGTGGACTTTACCAAAGTGATTTTTAATTTCTTATCTGCCATTGTTGTTCTCCTTTCAGACTATTACGCCAAAATCTCCTCAACGGATTTGCCACGGCTCTTTGCCACTTCTTCGGGAGCCTTCAACTGGCTTAATCCGGTGATGGTTGCAAGAACAACGTTCTGCTTGTTGTTAGAGCCAAGTGACTTTGTACGAATGTTCTTGATACCTGCAAGCTCACAAACCACACGGGCAGGACCGCCTGCGATGATACCGGTACCTTCGGGAGCCTTCTTCAGCAATACGCTTGCAGAACCGAACTTTCCGATGAAATCATGGGTGATGGAATTGTTCTCATCCATAGGGATTTCTACCAGGTGCTTCATAGCATCCTCTTTACCCTTACGGATTGCTTCAGGAATTTCTACAGCCTTTCCAAGTCCTGCACCAACATGACCGTTGCCGTCACCAACTACTACCAAAGCGGTGAAACGCATGGTACGACCACCCTTTACAGTCTTGGTAACTCGCTTGATAGTAACAACCTTATCGGTCAACTCAAACTGGCTTGCATCTATGATTGTATGTTTCATGGTGTATTCCTCTTCCTTTCCTAGAATTCCAAGCCAGCTTCTCTGGCTGCTTCGGCTAATGCTGCTACTTTACCCTGGTAAATGAAACCGCCTCTGTCAAATACAACGGTGTTAATACCCTTCTCAAGTGCTCTCTTAGCAATTACAGTTCCAAGATATGCTGCTGCATCAACGTTATTGGTTTTTTCCAACTCTGCCTTAATCTCTTTCTCAAGAGTGGAAGCGGATACTAATGTATTCCCAACTGTATCGTCGATAATTTGAGCATACATATGATTATTGCTTCTGAATACTGCCAGACGAGGTCTTGCTGCAGTACCACTGAAGCGGTTACGAATTCTTAAGTGCTTCTTAGCACGTACTTCTTTTCTTGATTCCTTGTTAACCATCTTCATACTCTCCTTATCTTTTACTTCTTACCGGTCTTACCAACTTTGCGTCTGATAGTTTCATCAGCATACTTGATACCCTTGCCCTTGTAAGGTTCAGGTCTTCTCTTGTCTCTGATCTCAGCCGCGTACTGGCCAACCTTTTCTTTGTCGATACCCTTAACGATAATGATGTTCTGGCCTTCAACCACTGCCTCAACACCTTCAGGATCTTCCATCTCTACGGGATGAGAGAAACCAAGGTTCAAGGTCAACTTCTTGCCGGCCTTTGCTACTCTGTAACCAACACCATTTACTTCAAGTTTCTTCTCGTAGCCGGCTGTTACACCTACTACCATGTTGTTGATAAGAGTTCTGGTCAAACCATGAAGAGATTTCATTTTCTTCAAATCGTTAGGTCTGGTTACAACTACCTGTCCCTCTTCCAACTTAATATCCATTTCTGCGGGTAATACTCTCTCAAGAGTACCCTTAGGACCTTTTACGGTCACTTTGTTATTTTCTGCAATATCCACAGTAACACCTGCGGGAACTGCGATTGGCATTCTACCTATACGTGACATGCCCGTACCTCCTATATTGTTTTTGAAAATCAATAGTTACTTTCGCGCTTGTTTTGTGCGTTCGTTGGGATTACCAAACGAAGGCCAAAACTTCTCCACCTACAGCCAGCTCACGAGCCTTCTTATCGGTGATAACACCCTGGTTGGTGGAGATGATAGCAATGCCCAAACCGCCAAGTACTCTGGGCAGTTCTTCCTTGCCTGCATATACACGAAGACCGGGCTTGGAGATTCTCTTAATACCGGAGATAATCTTCTCATTCTTGTCTGCACCATACTTCAAGGTGATGTGAATGGTCTTAAAGTTACCGTCTTCGATTACGTCATACTTCTGGATATATCCTTCTTCGAAAAGAATCTGTGCAATTGCCAGCTTCATCTTGGAAGCGGGTACATCTACAGTATCATGCTTAGCAGTGTTTGCATTACGGATTCTTGTAAGCATATCTGCAATAGGATCACTCATTGTCATTGTTTTCTTCCTCCTTCCTACCAACTTGCTTTCTTAACGCCGGGGATTTCACCCTTATACGCCAATTCGCGGAAGCAAATTCTGCAAATGCCGTATTTTCTTAAGTAAGCGTGGGGACGACCACAAATCTTGCAACGGGTATAAGCCTGAGTAGAGAATTTAGGCTTGCGCTGCTGTTTAATCTTCATTGATGTCTTAGCCATGAGAATTTAACCTCCTTATTGTTTTGCGAAAGGCATGTTGAACAGTCTCAACAACTCGCGTGCCTCTTCGTCGGTCTTTGCGGTAGTTACGAAAATTACGTCCATACCTCTTGTCTTGTCAATCTTATCATATTCGATCTCAGGGAAGATGAACTGCTCTTTGATACCAAGAGCGTAGTTTCCTCTACCATCGAAAGCGTTAGGATTAACACCTCTGAAGTCACGTACACGAGGTAATGCCAGGTTCACTAAACGATCAAGGAACTCATACATCTTCTCGCCACGAAGGGTGGTCTTACATCCGATAGCCATACCTTCACGAATCTTAAAGTTTGCAACGGAACCCTTTGCCTTTGTGAGCACTGCCTTCTGACCGGTAATCTTCTCCATATCAGCTACAGCGTTCTCAAGAACCTTAGCGTTCTCTTTTGCTTCACCAACACCCATGTTGATGACGATTTTATCCAGTTTGGGTACTTCCATAACGTTCTTGTAACCAAACTTCTTAGTCATTGCTTCTACGACTTCGTCATAGTAGAAATCTTTTAATCTAGCCACTTTTTGTTCCTCCTTCCTACTGATTAGTCAATCACTTCGCCGGTTGCCTTTGCAAAACGGACCTTCTTGTCTCCGTCCATCTTAAAGCCAACTCTGGTTGCCTTACCCTTGAAGACAAGCATGACATTTGAAATATCAATAGGAGCTTCTTTCTGAACGATACCGCCATTGGGGTTTGCCTGAGAGGGCTTTGCATGCTTTGTAATCATGTTTACGCCTTCTACCAATACTTTACCATTCTTAACATCTACGGAAAGTACCTTTCCCTGTGTATCACGGTCTTTACCTGCGATTACCTTAACGGTATCGCCTTTCTTAATCTTCATTGTAGACATATGGCACCTCCTTATAATACTTCCGGAGCGAGAGATACGATCTTCATGAACTGTTTCTCACGAAGTTCTCTTGCTACGGGCCCAAAAATACGGGTTCCTCTGGGTGTCTTGTCATCCTTGATGATAACAGCTGCGTTCTCGTCAAACTTGATGTAAGAACCGTCTTTACGACGTGCGCCCTTTACGGTACGAACTACGACTGCCTTAACAACATCACCCTTCTTAACAACGCCGCCAGGTGTTGCGTCTTTAACGGAAGCAACAATCACATCACCAATCTCTGCATATCTTCTTACAGAGCCGCCCATAACACGGATGCAAAGAAGTTCTTTCGCACCGGTATTATCAGCAACTTTCAATCTTGTTTCCTGCTGAATCATGATCTTCCTCCTATTATTTTGCTCTCTCTACGATTTCTACAAGTCTCCATCTCTTATCCTTGGACAGAGGTCTTGTCTCCATTACCTTAACGGTATCGCCGATGTTGCACTCGTTGTTCTCATCATGAGCCTTCATTTTGTAAGTTCTCTTCACAACCTTGTTGTAAAGGGGATGCTTTACATGCTCTTCGATAGCTACAACTATTGTCTTATCCATCTTGTTACTGGTTACTTTACCAGTACGGACTTTTCTCAAATTTCTTTCCACGATTGATCTCCTTTCCTCGCTTAGATGCGATTACGCCTTCTCAGTGATAACTGTCTGAATACGGGCAATGTTCTTTCTTACTTCTCTGATTCTTGCCGTATTATCCAGCTGATTGGTTGCGTTCTGGAATCTCAAATTGAAAAGTTCTTTCTTTGCAGCAACAAGCTCCTTATTCAACTCTTCAACGGACTTGTTCTTTAATTCTTCTACAAACTTATTAGATTTCATTATTCTACACCGCCTTCCAAATCTGCCTTAGAAACGATTTTGCACTTGCAAGGAAGCTTATGCATTGCAAGACGCAGTGCTTCTTTCGCCTGTTCTTCAGTAACACCGGCAACCTCAAACATCACGCGGCCGGGCTTAACAACTGCTACCCAGTACTCCAAAGTACCTTTACCGGAACCCATACGGGTTTCAGCAGGTTTGCTGGTTACAGGCTTGTCAGGGAAGATTTTAATCCAAACTTTACCTGTACGCTTTGTATAACGGGTAAGCGCAATACGCGCTGCTTCAATCTGGTTAGATCTAATCCAGCAAGGTTCTGTAGCTACCAAACCATATTCACCGAAGGTGAGAGTGTTGCCTCTCATAGCCTTACCGGTCATGGTGCCACGGAACTGTTTACGACGTTTAACTCTCTTAGGCATTAACATGATTATTTATAGCTCCCTTCCATCTGATTTCCCTTT
>JAEIGA010001023.1_pt1 | contig 42183 bp, 69 predicted proteins | sample 9270691 | NCBI WGS metagenome assembly JAEIGA01 (sample SAMN17057246, study PRJNA624740) | gut metagenome | biome: biome; isolation source: fecal sample | host: Bos grunniens | place: China: Xizang | collected 2019 | reverse complement strand
ATAGAAAGGTTGTAGTTTATACGCAGTACGGTAAAAACGAGTATCTTTCTACTTATATGCGGTCTATATGGAATAATGCGTGGAGGGAAAATTGGAGCAGACCATTTCTCCCTCTCGATGGCAGTGTGCCGATGACCGCTTACGAATTAGGAATCAATAATGGCTTTGGTGGGTTATCAGCAGATAAAAATCATGTCGGAATTAAGTCACGGGATGTTGCTAATGACGGTACTAACTGGAGAGGAATATTGATTAAAAATGCAACTTATCAAGCGGATATAGAAAACTCTTTCTCTTTGCGGAGTTGTGTTGATGGTGTTATCACAGACCATACCGTTCTCCACACTGGCAATTCCGCAAAAGTCATTGTATCAGAAACACCATTAACAGCCGAAGGTTCGGTTCGTGTTTGGTAAGGAGGTATAGCCTATGTTTACTAAATATGAAAGCGGAGCAGAGGTTGAAATCGAGGAAGTATACCGATACGCAGACGGTGCAGAAGTAGAAGCTGATGCCGTGTATGCTGTCAAAAACGGAGCAGAGGAAGAAGTGTGGTTTTCGAAGTGGGAAATGGTAGAAACATCTAATTCTCTTACAAACGGAACTTTATCCGTCCTTGCAAACGGAGGGTTGAGTTATAACAAATTCATGCGACAGGACGGAGATTCCTATATTGGCTCTATATCTGGTGACGGTAGTATTAAGTTCGTGGCAGAAGGGAATTGGACAAATCCTACGGTAACGTTTGATTGGCAAGGTGGTTTTATTTATTGGACTACCGATTATGCGAACAGTATTAGAAGAAAAGCAGGGGAAATATCTCTTGTCTATACCCTTGCAAATGGTAGCAGTTATGCGCCTTATATCACAGTGGGGACAAATGCAAGTGATACTGGCGGTATGAGTCCGAACATGGATTCATTTGAGCGTACTATTGAAGGTGAAGTGGTTTCTATTGGTGTCCTAATAAGTGTGGAATCATATACATCAAACTATTTAGAAGCAAATTTGGAGATAAGCATTGACAATTTTTCGATTGATGGCAAATATGTAAAATTTCCATTGGACAGTGAATTTGACAAGCAGATATGGTAAGGAGGTACTAAAGAATGAAATTAACTATTGGCAGTACAACACTTGAGTTGAGCAGTTTTAACAAGCGTTGGGATAAGATTGGGGGAGTGTATGCGGAAATCAAAATCCCTACAACAGCAATTTCCTACGAAGGTTTAAAGACATTGTTCAACGGTAATGCAGAAGATTTGGTTGTAACACAGGAAGATGGTTCTGTAGAAACTTACAGTGGATATGCAGAGTTGCATGATATTAAGGAAAGTCTTGCGAGTGGCTTATACGTTGTAACGCAGTATTGCACAGCGACAGCAATGCACTTACTGAACGAAACAAGAAAGCAACTTGCCGCACAGACCGTTGTTATTGAAGAACAGACAGCGCACATGGCGGCACTGGAAGAAGCAAGTGTTGAGCAGATTTCCACACTGGATTGCTTACTGTTAGAGATTATTCCGGCTGTTATTACCGAAGCAGTTGCGGTAGCGGTGGAAGAAGCATTAGCATCTAACTCTGGAACAACAGAGTAGAAATAAACAAAAGAGAGGTAAATGAATGATGGCAGAATTTATTGCAAACAGAATTATTGATGCGAGAGAGATTAGTCTTGCAAATGGACAGGCGAAGTACAGAGCGTACTTTGTTAATCTGAAAATCTATGCAAGATACAAAGCTGCGGTTGATGCTATCCTTGTAGCAGAGGGCGCAGATGATTGCATCGTAACAGAGTAAACTAAGGTTCGACCTTAGAAATACACCAAAGATAACTATATTGAAAATTATCGGAGGTGTATTTCTATGGGTTGGACGGAAATTATGATTGCCATTAAAAAAGGCATAGTAGCCAGTGCGGAGAGTGTGGCAAAGATTATCAGTGGGGCTACAGTGGTTGGGAAAGCTACTGCGGATGGGAATGGTAATAATATTGCTAATACATATCAAGTAAGAAACGGCACTAGCTATTTGGTATCGGCATTTGATGCAAACACCTTTACTGACAGTGGAAGATATACGCATGGAAATTCCGCTAACGGTAAGAATATCCCAAATGTTGGTGTATTTATTGTTGATAATTGCGGCACATATATTTTACAAACAGTTATCACTCATTCTGGACTTGCGGAATATGAAAGAATATCAACGGATGCCGGTAAAACATGGGGTGAATGGAAAGAAAAGAATCTTACAAAATATCTGCCGCTTGCCGGTGGTACGCTATCCAGTTACTTGTTTTCCGCACTCGATGCAAATGGCAGAGCAAGTTTTGCAGGGGCAAGTGGAAAGGCTTATATGGAAGCGTGGCATACGGACAATGCGTTAAGGCGGCAGCTTGTATTGCATTCTAAGTTTTCCACTGCTGATGACGCCAAGTGCTTGGGATTAACAAATACTGAAACCGGTGCTGTGTATACTGTTCTTCACACTGGTAACTCTGTTCCTGTAGTAGTTTCTGCGACAGCCCCTGCGGACACAACAGCCGTGTGGATCGTTCCTAGTTAGGGAGGTGGTCCTGTGGCAATTAAAACTGGCAGTACATGGAAAGAAATAAAAACTGTTATGTGCCCGGCAGTAAATGGTGTTAGGAAAGAAGCGCAAGCGGTACGAATACACAATGGCACTACATGGGTTGATGTATGGTCCAATATTAAGATAATGACAGTGCTTAGTAATAACATTACTAAGGGTTGGGGCGCAGTATCGGAGGATACAAGGACCATTGGTTTATTCAAGTTCATGGATTCCGGGGTTGGTTCTATTTCCGGCGGCGGCACGATAGTGTTGTATCTTGATGGTGAGTGGGTGAATCCTACAATAACTTTCGATTATTCCGGTGGCTTTAGTTATTTTGCCGGAGGAAACTGGATAATGATTGCTGCCGGAGGTGTATCTATATATCACCGGGTTAAAGGTGCTACGGCAGCCGGAACAACGGTTGCGAAAGAAAGAATAGGACAAACACAGACCGATGCGAATGGGGTTGATGAAGAAGTCGGAACGTACACCGGGACTTTGACCGGCACTTACGATAGATTAGGTTTGAGTATTACATTAAATTCTTTTAGTGGCAGCTATTCAAATGCTTTAATGACACTTAATGTAAGCAACCCGGTATTTGGATCGCAAAAGATTGGATTCCCGGCTAGTTTGGCATATAACTATCAAGATTAACGCAAGGAAGGTGCAAAAGATGGACGAATGGATAAAACTTACGGAGTATAATTGGGCTTTTTGGATAGCCGGTTTATTCGCTTTGCTTGATTTTACAAGGTATGCAATCGGTATTGCAACGAAGTTCCATGAATGGTTATTTACGAAAAAAGGAGTGGAAACCAAAAAGATGCGTGAAAAACGAGAGTGGAACGAACGATTGGTAAATGCCGAAAGTGCCATTGTGGAAATTAAGGATACATCGAAGCAGAACGTAGATATGTTTATCAATCACGAACGGCAAGTGGTAGAAAAGTTCGTTAATATCCGGGATGAAATAGTCAATGAACTGAATCGGCTACATGACAAGATTGATGAGCAGAAAGCAGAAATGGATAAAACCAACGAAGCAAATACAAAAACTGATTGCGCTATGCTTCGTGACCGGATTGCAAGTGGAATGAGGTATTTTAGCCAAAATAAAGATGCAGACGGAAATGTGCATATTGCTTTCAGTGATTATGAGAACATGGAAGCATTATTCCAAGAATACTTTTCCAAAGGTGGCAACGGTGCATTTAAGAAAATGTACAAAACTGAATTTCAGACATTTATCATTAACAGATAGGGGGATTGTGTATGTTGGAGAGAGTTCAGAAGTTACTTAGTGTGAAGTCGATTGTTACGATTGTATCTACGGCAGTATTTTGTTATCTGTCGGTCACTGGTGCGATAGGACCGGATTTATTCATGTCTGTGTTTTCAACTATCATTGCTTTCTATTTTGGAACGCAGGCAACAAAGGGTGGTGGTGCTAATGGCAATTAGAATCGGTCATGCGAGTGCGGATGAGAACCGCAAAGCAAAGAAAGGCAAAGCCGGGGATCAGACCGGTGGAGAAGTAATAATCCGTAATTTTTATAATTCTGAATGGACCTACGTTCTTCGTTGTAAGGACAAGCGTAAGGCTGAAATCATGGCTAGTGCGTGTGAAGCCGGATGTGGAAATGATAACATCGGTTATGACCAGAACGAAAGAAATACGCTGCGAACACAGGCAAAGGCTGTTAATTGGGATTTATCCAAGATTACCACACCTTGCGAGTGTGATTGTTCCTCGTTTATGACAGTATGTGCAGAAGCAGCCGGTATCAATATTCCTTATTCCGAAAGCAATGCACCGACTACATATTCCATGAGAACGGCATTTAAGTCTACCGGGATGTTTGATGTATTGACACCTACGGTAGCAAAAAGACGAGGTGATATTCTTGTTAAGAACGGACATACTGTTATGGTACTTGACGATGAAGAAATTTCCCTTATGCTTCCGGTACTACGCAAGGGTTGTAAAGAATCCTCCGTAGGAGCATTGCAGAGATTACTTGGAATTGAAGCTGATAACAGTTTCGGACCTAAGACATTTACGGCAGTGAAGGAATTTCAGAAAACGAACGGATTAGAAATTGATGGGGTTGTTGGCAGAAATACATGGAATGCACTGTTGACATAACCGAGAAATTGAAGCTATAATAGGCATTGTTACTTGCCGGATAACTGTAGTTATCATGTGCTACCCCTATGAATGCGCATAGTACATGATAACTACAAAACTTAAATGTATTGGGAAGCCTTTATTTATACGGCTTCCCTATAGTTTTGGAAACAACTTTATGTGAAAATCTTTAGCGTTTGGTTCGGCATATAACTCAATTTTCACCATAACCTCTTTCCAGAGGTCATTTTTTTCTTGCGGTGTCATAATATCGTAGCTGTCTAAAAGATGTTGTACCCTTGGAATGATTTCAACGTTTATTCCCTGCTTTTCTTTTTTGCTGATTTCTTCTGCAATACGTTCTCTTGAAACATTCAGCTTAAAAATATCAGCTTTCAATTTTTCGTTACGTTTCGTAAACATATCAATGGTATAGATGTCCTTTTCAAGTAGGTCGCAGATTTTATTCTGCTGTTCCTCTAAATCGGTAATCTGTTTTTCAATATCTTCAAGTGCTAATTGCAGCGTATTGTCCTCATCTATTGTGTGGTTATCTATGGAAATCTTATAGTCCTTCAACCATTTGGCTGTTTCACGCACTACAGCTTCTTCAAACGGCTCTAAATAGATAGAACGACAATCACATTGCCTATTCGGACAAGATAGCCTATATCGAACCGTAGGGCGCATAGCAGTGGTTCTTCTGATTATGGTTCTTCCGCATTTACCACACTTCACTACTCTGGAAAACGGATTGCATAATTCTGCATTCATTGTGGTAGGAAGATTTTCGCCACGCTGCGATTGTGCTTTCTTCCATTGTTCTTCGGAGATAATTGGATCGTGTAAACCATCATGCAATTCGTATGTTTCCCGGTTGCGTACACGCTTCTTTTTCAGTTTGCCATCTTCAAATGATTTCTGCACTGTTTTGAACTTATATCTAATCTTCCCGGCATACACAGGGTTCTTCAATATGCGTTCTATAACGTGCCTATCCCATGAAGAAATAGGGTGGGATGGTAAAATACCTAGCCTATCCAATTCACGAGCAATTTTGCCATATCCTAGCCCCTTCTCCGTGTATAAATCGAATATGAACTGTACGATTCGTGCTTGTTCCGTGATGATTCTTAAGCTGTAGCCCTTAATCCCTTCCAGTTTGTATTTCTCATAGGCATACGGAGCAACACTGCCGACAAATTTTCCTTCGGAAACCGACATTGCTCTGCCGTTTACCAAACGTTTCGAAATAGTCTTAAATTCGTATCGAGAGAACATGAATTTCATATCGGTAAACTGTTCGTCTGAATCGTTGGAAAGATCATACGTCTTCTGTGGAGTTATGATTTTGCAATTATTTATTTGGAATACTTGCGTGATATACCCGGAATCCATACCGTTTCCACGGGATAATCTATCAATATCCATGCAAATAACCCCGGCATATTCTCCGGTATTGACTAATTCTAGACACTTCATCATCTGTGGACGAGCAGACAGGGATTCGCCAGACACTACTTCCTCTAAAATTACCGTTACATTCATTTTTTGACTTTTCGCAAAGTCGGTTAGTATCTTTTTATGTCTGCGCAGCGTTTCTTCCACCGTTGCGGACTCAAAATCATTATCCATCTGCGATTTTCTCAGATATATGATATATTTTTTCATTGATTACTCCTTATTGTTGAAAATGCTGTATTCGTGTCGATTTCAGCCGTTCGATTTCTAATGATTACCAAAAAAATACTATTGTGTCTTTTTTTTCGCCTTTGATATAATATACGCAAAGGAGGTACAGACCATTGGAGAGATAAATTTTGGTTTAGGGGTTGAAATTCGAACAAATGTTTGTTAATATAGCTACATCGCTATCTTAGATTGATTCGTGCATTAGGGGGTACAAAGGTATGGATTATAAAAAACTTATTATGGAACTGTTGGAAAAAGCAAGTGCAAAACAGCTACAATTATTGTATAAACTAATCAAAGCGTATGTGAAGGACTAGGTAAACCCCTAGTCCTTTTTCTTTTTGTTTCGATTAGCCATTGTTTCAGCCATATTTGCGAGAACTTCCCAATCATCTACACTTAGAGCATCCAGTGCATCAACGAACCGGTTTCTGTATTCTTCCGATTCTCCGCTAAGTGCTTCGGCTGCCCACAAGATGATTTTGTCTTTTCTTGATAATTCAATAAATATTTCACCTTCGCCAGTGCGTAACCAATTTTCGTTTACATTGTATTCACGGCATATATCTTTTATTGTTCTTTCGGAAGGAACTTTTGCTCCAGTTTCTAATTGAGCAATAAAATTTCTCGATAGCCCAAGTTTGCTTGAAAAATCATCCTGTGTCATATCTAATACTTCTTTTCTAAGATGTTTTATTCTTCCATTCATGTTTCTCACCACCCTTCATACCGTATTCTACACCTAATTTGTCCCCAAGTCAACAAAAAAATAAATTTAGGGGTTGACATAATGTTTCCGAGGGACTATAATACGTTTCGTGGGGACGAGATAAGACCAAGTAAACCACAATATATAGTGTCGGCACTGAATATACAACATTAAATAGGGGCAACCTTTATAAGTATCACAAAAACTCACTTACTTTCGGAGGTTGTCGAAAACGAGTGAGTTTTTTGCGTGGAAAGGAGAGATTTAATGAGCGAAAAGGAAAAACAGATTCTTAAAACTATGAAAGAAGCAATTTCTACTATGTCTGACTTCGACAAAGGTTATTTACTTGGATTTTCTGAAAGTAGAGTAAGTGAAAAAAGAGAAGCAGGTAAGCAGGAAAAATCAACCACAGAGAAAGGAGCATAACCGTGACCTATACTTGTGAAATTTGCACAGATTATATTGATCCGTCCAAAACGGAAGAAATACTAAAGAATGTCACGGAAATTGTTACAGAAGCAATTAGAAGAAAGGAGCAGCAAGATAATGAAAGCAATTAGCGTATTACTTTTATTTGCCGGGTTGATTGTATGTATGTGTGAAACCCCGGATTTAAGTCAGCAGATAATTCATTTTTGCATCGGCATTGGTCTGGCAGCCATAGGTGCGATTATCGCATTAGTTTCTAAAGAGGAGCAGGAGCATGGAACGCATTGAGAATCATATGGTGATGTACACCGAACCGGTAGAAAAGCCACTGGAAGAATGTGAATGCTGCGGATGCGAATTATTCCACGGTGATAAGTTCTTCAAGATAGGCAGTGATTATTATTGTGAATCATGTGTGGATACTGGGGAACTGGATGCGGAAGATTATGATACGGATTGGGAGGATTGAGTATGGAATTAACCGAACAAAACTACTACGAAAACCACAATTATATGTCGGCTTCCTTATTTAAGGACTTCCTTAAATGTCCTGCTTGTGCAATGGCAAAACTCAAAGGTGAATGGCAGCCGGAGAAATCCAAGGCACTTTTATTAGGAAGCTACGTTGATGAATCTCTTACTGGGACACCGGAAAGCCAGAGAGAGTTCCTACAGAAGTATGAGAAGGAAATCTTTAAAAAGGGTGGCGGTAAGTACGCTGATTTTGAAAAAGCAGATGAAGCGGTTGCAGCAGTTGAGAAGCAGCCATTGATGATGAAGTATTTATCCGGGGATCATCAAGTGATAATGACCGGTGAAATCAATGGAGTACCGGTTAAGGGCAAGTTCGACAGTTACAAGGAAGGTGAATGGATTACTGATCTGAAATATCTTAGCAGCTTACGATCACCTAATCTATTCGAAAACGTAGTTTCTTATTGGGGCTATGATTTGCAAGGGGCTATATACAGAGAATTAGTTCGGCAGCAGACCGGTAAAACGCTTCCGTTCTATTTAGTAATAGCCACAAAGGAAACACCAACACACCTTGCAGTTTGCGAGATAGCACCAGAGAACCTTGATAGGGCATTAGAAGTTGTTAAGGCGAATATCGGTAGGTTTTGGCAGATGCGAAATGGAGAAATCCCGGCTGAACGTTGTGGTGAGTATAGCTGTGATTATTGCACAGAAACGGAAGTGCTGACGGAGATTATCGACAGTGAGTTGTTGGGCATGAGTAAAAGAATGAAGGAGGATTTGATATGAACCATATCGACAAGGTATCAACAAGAATGTTGATTGACGAGGTAAAACGGAATATGTTTCAACTTTTACAAGTCGGCATTTTCAATTCAGACGAACATATCAAGCAAGTACATGGTAGTGAAAGAGGACTTCTTGAACTGCTGAAAGGTTATCAGTGCTTGCTTGAAGATTTAAACGGCTTATGGGAACGTGAGCAGAGAGATTTATAAATAAAAATCGAAAGGAAAAGGGTTGGTCGACCATAAAATCCGGATTTCCTTCGGTGAATGAAAATGAAAGTATTAAGTTTATTTGATGGTATCAGTTGTGGAATGGTTGCTTTAGAAAGAGCAGGTATTCCAGTAGAAAGATATGTTGCTTATGAGATTGAAGAAAGTGCAATTAGAATAAGTAAGCATCACTATCCGATGATTGAAGAATGCGGAGATGTGTTCAAAGCAGATTTCGCAAAATATGAAGGATTCGATATTTTGATTGGTGGAAGCCCATGTACATATTGGTCAGTTGCAAGGACTAATGCAGGTAGGGAAACAACATCTAGTGGGATGGGATGGGATTTGTTTTCACAATATGTCAGAGCATTGAAAGAAAGCAAAGGCAATTATTTCCTTTACGAAAATAATTATTCAATGAGTAAGGATATAAAGGAAGAAATAACAAAGGCACTTGGAGTTGAACCGATATATATCAATTCTGAATTGGTATCGGCACAACACAGAAAGAGATTGTACTGGACAAATATACCTAATGTGATACAGCCAGAAGATAAAGGCATTTTATTGAAAGACATCATTGAAAGTGGACAAGTTGACAGAAAGAAAAGTTTATGTATTGCAAGAAGAACAGTTGGTAATCAGGGAAGTCAATCGTATATGCGTAGGAGATACTTCGGGAAATCTTTTGCTCAAATGGTATTTGAAAACTGCACACCTCAATCACAGAAGGAACTGTGGCAAATTGACCCAAATAAGGAATTCGAAACAGATGGATATATTAGACCATTGTCCATTAGAGAAATGGAAAGATTGCAAACACTTCCCGATGATTATACCGCAGTTGAAGGTCTGAGCGATACGCAAAGGGGTGAAGCGATTGGCAACGGTTGGACAGTTGATGTAATAGCACATATTTTTAAGGGATTAAAGGAGGAAAACAAATGAACGCACTAATTTATGGACCTAGTGGAGCAGGAAAGACCACTAACAGTACCAGAGTTAAGACCACAAAGAGGAATCTGCTTATCTGTACGGATAATTCCTCTGTAGTTTTAAGCAATTTTGACAGACCAAACTTGGATGTAGTCAATGTTAGCAAAGCGCAGGAGTTCATTGACGAATACAGAAAAGGTTATGAATCGAAGAAGTATGACAACATTATCTTGGATAACTTATCCGATTTGTTTGACCTCTGGATTCTGGAATTAGAAGCAAGCGGTAAGTACAAGGATATGCGACAGGCATATCAGATGGTTTATCAGAACCTTAGAAGATTATCAAGAGAATCCGCATTCTGTGGCTGCAATACCATCTTTACTGCATGGAGTGACATGGTGGAAGTTCCACAGCCGGACGGAAGCAAGAAAACAAGATTGCAGCCGAAACTTCCTAGCAAGATTCTCGATTCTGCGTGTGGTCTTATGAACGTAGTCGGACTTGTTACAAGTAACCCGGATAAAGAAGGAAAGATGCAATGGTACTACGTTACCAAAGGTAGCCCGGAAATCATGGCAAAGGACCAAGTTCGATGCAGAGATTTCATTATGCCGGAGGATTTATTCGCATGATTTACGAAGTGTATAAAATCATTGACGGTCAGCATTACTACGAAGGTAAAGGTGACCTAAAGTATCTCAAACGTATCTTGCTGTACCTTGGATCACTTGGATTCAGTGCAGAGGAAATAAATATTATCACAATTACCAATTAAGGAGGAAGAAAATTATGAATTGGAACTATGATGCAACAGATTACAATGAGAACAGTTATGTGGTGATTCCGGAAGGTATTCACAGGGCAAGAATCAGTGCCGCAGAGGAAAAGACTTACAGTTCTGGCAGAGAAGGTATTGCAATTACTTTTGACATTAGCGGTTATTCCGGCAAGGTATTCTACAACCTTGTGCTTATGCCAGAGTATAAGGAACAGACCAATCAGAAGTTAGGCAGCTTATTCAACAGCTTTGATATTCCTGCCGGCAACATGAACGTTAGTACATGGGTAGGCAAGGTTGGTGCTATCTGTGTTAAGCATGAGGATTACCAAGGCGAAAAGCAGGCAAAATTCCATTACTGCATCAATAGAAATAAGCAGGAATCCTTACCGGCATGGAAAGAACCTTTAAGTGGTAACGGCACACAGAGTGGTACTGCATCTGCTCCGGCAGCACCTACATACGTTAATCCGTTTGAATAATGATTGAATTAAGGGATTATCAAGAAAACCTATTTTGCAAGACAGAAAATGCTTTTAAGGAGGGTAATCGCAGGGTGTTAATTCAAGCACCCTGCGGATAACCGGAGCAGGAAAGACATTTCTTTTTGCAAAGATGGCAGAAAGAGTTAAAGGTGAGGTTCTTGTGCTGACACACAGACAAGAATTACTGGAACAGACAAAATCATTATTTGATAATAACGGAATCCGGGCTAGGTTTTCAATGGTTCTTACGGAAGCCAACCGATTAGGGCAATATGAAAAACCTAAATTAATAATAGTCGATGAAGCACATCTGTCAAGAGCAAATTCATGGGTAAGGGTGCTTGATTATTACAACACTTGCGTAGCTTCATTTACTGCCACACCGGTTCGATTAGATGGCAAACCATTAGGTGATGTATATGATACTTTGGTTACCGGTCCTACAGTGAAGTATCTGATTGAAAATCACTGCTTATCTCCATTCGAATATTATGCCCCCACAGTTGTGGAAACAGATAATTTGAGAGTACAAGCAGGAGATTATGTAATCAAGGACTTAGAACAGCTTATGAGTGACCGGGCAATCTATTCTAATGTGTTAAAGAGTTGGGAACGGTTGGCAAAGGGGCAAAAGACAATAGCCTATTGCGTATCTGTAAAACACGCAAAGGAAACGGCTGAAATGTTTCGAAATGCCGGTTATCCGGCAGAAGCAATAGATGGCAGTATGTCAACCCAAAAGCGAACAGAGATTATGAAGGACTTCCGGGAAGGTAAGATTATGATTCTTTGTAATTGTGCCATTATTTCCGAAGGTGTTTCGATTGACGATGTGAGTTGTTGCTTGTTACTCCGTGCTACCGAAAGCCATGCACTGTTCTGGCAGCAGGGAATGAGAGCAATGCGGTATAAGCCCGGCAAGGTAGCCACAATCATTGATTGCGTGGGGAATTACACAAGGAATCCATTGTTCGATGCAGATGTTGAATGGACTTTGGAACGCAGTTTAAAGAAGCAGAACAGGATAAACGAAGAAGGAAACTTCTATATTAGAACGTGTCCAAATTGTTTCATGGTTTTTAAAACTGCGCCGATTTGCCCTTACTGCGAAAGTACATACCCACTTCATCCAAGAGAACTTAAAGCCCATGAGGATATAGAGTTAAAGCGGATCACTGCGGAAGAAGCGGAGAGGGCAGAGATAGAGCGTAAGAAGAAACGTATGGAGCAAGGCAGAGCGCAGACATTTCAAGAGTTAGTAGCCATAGGGAAAGCAAGAGGATATAAAAATCCGGCATATTATGCACACATGGTAATGAAAGGGAGGGGTAGGAAATGAATCCAGAATCGCAAATTATGCACCGCATTCAAGCTGCCTTATCTGAACACGGCTGTTTCGTACTCCGTACTAACAGTGGAGTATTCTACGATTCAAACGGCAATCGTGTAAGGGTTGGGTTTCCAGGGTTGTCGGACCTTATAGGATTCAGACCGGATGGTAAGTTTTTCGCACTGGAAATCAAAACTGCTACCGGCAGACCGTCAGAAGAACAGTTGAAATTTATTGATTTTTGCCACCGCAAGGGCATCCCGGCAGGAATAGCAAGGTCGGTAGAAGAAGCCTTGCAGATATTGGAGGTGGGAGATTGAGTTACAAGAAATATGTGCGTAATAAGGATAGTCTGCATCCTTATTATTGCCCTAGTTGTGGGGAAGAAAGCACTGTAATTTATAGCAGACAGACAGATGAAGGCATTGAGCGTAGGCGCAAATGCAAGAAATGTAAATATCGGTGGAATACATTGGAGGTGCTTAAGCGTGAATGAAAAACAAATACAGTGGATTTATAACCATGTAGAACGTATCACGAATAAGTACCTCAATTTGTTTCCGCTAAATGATGAATTATGGCAGCAGCTTTTGGATGAAGTAAAGGAAGTCCACAAAATGAGCAAAGAGAACGAAACGGTTAAAGACCTATTATTGGTAGTATTGATTTACTTCGACAAGTTAGATGTCATTTACAGGAGGGAAACAAAATGATTAAAGAATGTGCTATTTGCGGCAGACCGTTTATTACGAATATCAGTAATAAAATGACCTGTTCAAAAGAATGCGCAGATGTAAGAAGAAAACAGTATGTTGATAAAGTAAATGCTGAAAACAGAGAAGCTACCAGATTGCGATTAGGAACACGGCTGTGTATGCAGTGCGGTAAGGAATTTGCGCCTAACCATCCGGCAAAGGTATGTTGTTCCCCGGAATGTCAGCGTGAGAGAGATAGAGAAAGAGTAAGGTTAGCGTACAGTGGCGAGAAGCTAAAGGGTAAGAAGGTCAGTACAGAAAAGCAGCTTATCGACATTAACGCAAAAGCAAAAGCAATGGGCTTATCTTACGGTCAGTATGTAGCACGATATGGAGGATGAAATGGATCGGTTCACAACGAAAGACGGACAGTTAGTAGGACATGAGAGTAAAACTTGCCGGGATATTTGCGACAAATATGTATTCTGTTGGGAATGTCCGGTAGGAAAGGCACTAAAGAGATTAGCAGAGTATGAGAATGCGGAGGAAGCAAACAATGGGCAGCTTAAATAAAATTCGTAAGAGATATGAAGCAGAGAAAATGGCAAAGCAGGTAATGGCTTCTCCTAAATTCAAGGAAGCCATGAAGGAACAGGAAGAACGTGCGGTACTGAATGCACTGGCGAGATTCGCATTTATGATGTGCGGATTTCTTGAAACCCGGCATGGGTACAAGAAGGACGGTTTAAAGAAGTTTTTGGCATTCGTCATGGTGAATTTGCAATGTACAGATGATAATGAAGATTTCTTCCTTGATTATGACAAGTACTACAAAGACGAATACGGCTTAGATGTACTGGCAGAGTTAGGGTTAGGATTAGAGAAAAATGACAATCACTGATGGGGGTGCGTAATGTGCAATATGGATTGCTTTCACTGCTGCAAGCCGGATTGCGTTAATGATTCTGTGACAGTGGCAGAACGTAAAGAACAGGATGAGCATGACAGAGAAATAAGGAAAGGTAGAAAATACGGCAGATCACTTGCCGTATGGAACTACCAACATTCAGAAAAAGGGAAAACGGCATTAAGCCGGTACAATGCTTCCGACAAGGGCAAGGAACGTCATAAACGGTATTTGCAGACCGAGAAGGGCAAGGAAATGTTAAGGAATCGCAGCCAAAAGGATATAACAAGCGGAAAGAATGCCGAACGCTGCCGGGCATATTATTACCGGCAAAAGGCAAAGAAATTGATGGAAGAAGGTGTGAAATGAAGCAGATATTTGATTGGTTGAGAGAGCAGATGCAGAAAGTAGAAACCGAAGTGTATAGTCCTGCTGATGTAGTTTGGAACAATGCAGTTAAAAATTGCATGATAAAGACATACGAAGCCGAAGCCAAGTGGGAATCGGATTGTTGTGAGTATGAATATCACGTTGCACCATCTAAGGATATTTACTATCTGACAAGTTGCAAGAATAGACACAATGGAATGTTAATCGCAAACAGACCATATTGCGGATACTGCGGAAAGCCTATAAAGATTTCGGAGGTGGTGTGATGGGAAGATTGATTGATGCTAACGAACTAATTGAAGTGGTAAAAGGTTCGGAAGAATTGCTGGGTTTTCAAAAAGACGAATTGATTGCTTGTGTAGATGCTTGCGATACAGCCTACGATGTGGAAAAGGTTGTGGAACAAATTAAATCATTAAATGGTTATGAACTATACCCTATAACATTTAGCCATATTTTAGAGATTGTCAGAAAAGGCGGTGTGGAGTAGATGGCAGAGTTAAAGAAATGTCCGTTTTGCGGAAGTGAAATAAAGGGCGGTGTTCGACTTACTGGATACATGATGATGAGCAGACAGTATATCAAATGTGATGCTTGCGGTGCGAAGATGGAGACTGAGTACGGTATTGATGGTTTATCACAGACACATTTAAAAGCCATTACAGAAGATTTGATTAAGAGATGGAACACCAGACCAACCACAACCGAAGCAGAGATAAGGGCAAAGGCTAAACGAGAACTGGCAGAGCAGATAGAGAAAAGGATAAAAGAAGAAGTTACACTGTTAGTATCGGAAAGAGAAGATGCAAGAGAGTATGACGATGAACAAGTTATTTTTGCAGTAAATAATCAGTTAAGAGCATTTGATTATAGTTTGCGAGTGGTGGCAGAGCAGTTAAAGGGGGAAACATGAACGAAAAGATAAGCAATTTTACTTACAATGCTGGATTTAATTTCGGTTATGAAAGCGGATATAAAAAGGCATTGAAAGACTTCATGGTACTGGTAAAAGAAAAGTTTCCGAATGATGAAATTGCTATTTGGAAGTTGGAGCAGTTGGCAGAGCAGTTAAAGGAGGAATGAGGGATGAAAGTCTACGAATACAAAGAGAAAATTTACTGCGAAGAAGATATGTCTATGTTTGATGACCGATATGCAGGCGATTTATTTGATTTGTACTGGGAACTTAAAAATGATGGTATATGTAGCGAACAGACAATATATACCACAATAAATAACGAATATGCAACTTATGAAAGCCCTGAAGAATTGATTGAAGAAGAATTTTCCGAATTTCTCATTGAAGATTACAAAGGGGATAGCGAGGTGTGATTATGACGGAGCAGAGAGCATTGCAGGAAACAGTTTCCACATTGAAAATGATGATTTCAACCTATGAAAAGAAAGCTACTCCACGTTGTCCATTCAAAGCTATGCGATATTCGTTAGGTTTGGCAGTACAGTGTGTGGAAAAGCAGATTCCAATGAAAGCAAAAGTGTATATCGGCAATGATGTGAGTTGCCCTTCATGCAATAAAAGACTTCGTGGTTATGATGGTATGAAAATTGCTTACTGCAAGTTTTGCGGTCAGTTAATAAAGGGAGAAGGTGTGATTGATGATTGGGAAGATCCTGGAGAGGTTGGAAGAAGAAAGAAAAACCGCATATCGTACACATGAAAGATTTGAACAGAAAGTTGATTTAGGTAGGGTATTTGGTTTGGAAAAGGCAATAGACATAGTGCAAGAAGTAGCAAAGGAATATGGTAAGGACACAAATGTCCGTAGCAAAGACGAACTGATAATACACGTTATGCACGGATATGACTCCTTAAAAGCACCGAATGGTGTGGATTGTTTCGGTTGCTACATAAATGGAGATTATGAAAGTTATGTTGCTGACAATATTCCAACAGACCAACTTTTTCACACGATAGCACACGAATATATGCACTATTTGCAAGATATTGAGGGCAGAGAACCTAACGAGGAAGAAGCCAATGCGTTTGCTTTTAGTGTATTCACACCATGCTATCAGCAAGGGAAAACAGATTTGATAGAAAGTGCTATTGCGAGATTTGAAGAAGAAAAGCAACGTGAGAAGCCTTTAAGTGTACCGAATATGTTATGGGATAGGGCAATCGGCATTTTGAAAGAGTTGGAGATTGAGCAGAAGGGAGAGTAAAGCATGGCAGAACAGAGTGAATGCAGCGGGTGCGACTATGAAAACAGTGCAGACATTAAAGTATGTTTAGGAATCTGCACTCACTGTAAAAGAGCATATTTGATGGAATGCGACAGGGAAATGCACGAAGATTTATATGTGAAGTCAGAAGTAAAGGAGTGAGGGTATGGACGGAAGGCTCTGCCCAGTATGCCGAGAATTTAAACCATTGTACGAATATGGTAAGAGAATGCGGAATGGAAAGAACATCGGTCAAGCCTATTGCATACCATGCAAGCGGATAATTGATAGAAATAACAAGAGAACAATGAGAGAGATAAGGAGGAAAATATTATGAAGAAGATTAGCTTATCGTTTATGACAAAGGTATTTTTAATGGCGGTTATGCCGGCAGTGATTATGTGCGTATTTATGAGTGGCGGTAGTTTTGTAAATATGCAGAAGAACATGACAATGGAAATCAGAAATACGTTGAGAGCAACGGCATATTCGCTGAATTATGATGATGCACAGGCAAGACTTGACGGTTACAAAGAAACCCTGGGCATTGATGTTACAGTGTTCCACGATAACGTGCGAGTAGCCACAACAGTTGAAGGTTCTTTGAATACCGAAGCAGATGCACATATTTACGAAGAAGTGAAAAGCGGTAAGGAATATTTTGCAGAAGATGCAAACGTAAATGGGCATGAGTATTTTGGCTACTACATACCGATTTACGATGCAGAGAATAACTTTGTCGGCATGACCTTTGCCGGAAAACCTACCGCAGAAGCAAACGAGGAAATCTACAGCTCCATTATTTTGATGATTGCTTCCGCTACGGCACTTGTTATCACGGTTGTTGTTATCATCGTACTTATAACGAAGCGCATGACTAAGGTATTGAAAAACACCACAGATGTGATTGTGCAAGTAAGCGGTGGAAATTTTACAGTAAAAGCGGATAAGAAAGCGCCGAACGATGAAATCGGAGATATTTACCGGCAAGTCGGTTCTCTTGCAAACAGATTAAAAGGTTCGGTTACTGGGGTTATTGATACGGCAAAAGCATTGAACGATGTATCCGATGAACTGGCAGACGGAATGAACGATGCATCCCATTCTTCAAATGAGGTTTCTGAAGCAATACAGAATATTGCCAAAGGTGTGGAAAGCCAAACCAATGATGCACAGAATATTACCGTCCGGATTGAAGAAATGGGGCAACAGATTGACACTATCAGAGAGTGCATGAATTTCCTTACTGATACATCCACAAGGATGCTGAATATGGAGGAAGACACGCTTATAAGCGTAGGCAAGGCAGAAAACGAAAATGGCATAATCAAATCCAGTATCGAGGAAGTAAATAGCCAAATCGAAATCACAAGCCGTAGCATGGAAGAAATCAAGGGATTTGTAGATGTGATTAAGGATATTGCAGAGCAGACAAACTTGTTGTCACTCAATGCAAGTATTGAAGCCGCCCATGCCGGGGAACATTGCAGAGGATTCGCAGTAGTCGCAGAGGAAATCAGAAAATTGGCAGAGCAGAGTGCAGACGCAGCCGAAAATGTAGAACGCAAAATAGGAGCATTAACAGGAGATTACGCTACTATTGTTCAGAAAATAACAGTAACAACGGAGAATATCGCTTCTCAGAGTAGGCAGATTGCAGAAACCAAATCGGCATTTAATTCTCTTGATCGTGACATTAAGGACACTGCCGGACAGATTAAGGATATCGCCATTGCTACGGAGGAACTGGACAAGATGAAGAATCAGATTGTTGATTCCATTTGTAGCTTATCCGCAGTAAGTGAACAGAACTCTGCGGCAACAGAACAGACTACGGCAAGCATGGAAGAACTGGACGCAGTAATTGCTCAGGCAGCCGACAACAGTAAGGAAGTAAAAAACAGAGCAAAAGCACTGATGGATGATGTCAGCGTATTTAAGGTGTAAAGGAGTGAGGATATGACAAAAGCAGAAGCAATCGAAGAATTTAAGATTTATGAAGAATATACGCATGGTGGCTTAAAGGAAGCTATTAAGGTAGCAGTTGAATCTATGGAAAAACTGATTAAATTAGAAAAATGGATGGAGGAACAGGCGCATGAATAATTTAGTTGAGCATCCAAACCACTACAATATCCCCGGCAGAAAAGAATGCATCGTAGAAATGCGTGAGCGTTACGGCAGCTACATAACTGCTATATTCTGCCTTACCAACTCTTACAAGTACCTGTATAGAGCCGGGGAGAAGGACGGAAACCCGGAAACACAGGATAAATCGAAAGCACTTTGGTATTTCAACTATGCAAAGGAACTTACTAACGATGGCGAAGGGCTGATTGATGCCGGAGCGGAATTATACAGAGATATTAAGGAGGAAATCGAAAATGCAGATTGATATTTTATTAGACGAAAACGCTAAGATGCCTACAAAGGCGCATGAAACAGATGCCGGATTTGACATCTACACACCGTATGAATTTACCGTAAAGGCAGGGGATTCTGCAACGGTTATGACAGGGGTACACATGATTATCCCTTGTGGATATTGTGGATTGGTTGTTAGTAAATCCGGGCTGAATACGAAGTATGATATTAAGACCACAGGATTGATTGATGCCGGATACACGGGAGAAATCATTATCAAGGTACAGAACCACGGACATAAGGATTTTCATTTCCACAAAGGAGAGAAGATTACACAGATTATGATCCTTCCAGTGCCAAAGGTAACGCTGAATATGGTGGATGAATTGCCGGAAACAGAACGGTCAGATAAAGGTTTTGGATCAAGTGGAAGATTCTAGCTATGTATGCTGATATTTAACAGAAGGGAACTATATATGACACGACATTTTTATCATTTATCACTTATAATACATAGAAAGGAGGTGAGATTTTGATACCACAAGAACTTATGGATAACCTATCATGGTGTGGTTGGAAATACGAAATCCGGGGCGACAAGAGAACCAAAGTACCCTACGATTTAAAAACCGGTAAAAGGGCTGAGTCCAATAATCCGGACACCTTCCGTCCGTACTGTTATGTGGAGGAACAGGAGTTTACCGGTGACTATAACGGTTTTGGTGTCCGTGTAGACAATGGTTACTGTGCGATTGACATTGACAAGTGCATTAAGGACGGTGAAATGTCAGACCTTGCAGTTGATTTATGCAACACACTTAACTCTTATACGGAATTATCACCTTCTAAGACCGGCATCCGCATTATCTGCAAGGCAGATATTCCACAGTATGACCGGGCGAGGTACTACATCAAGAATGACAAGCTAGGGTTGGAGATTTATGCTACCGGTGCTAGTAACCGATTTGTTACCATTACCGGAAATACGCTTTATCACTATCCTGTCCGGGAAGCAACAGCAGATATTCTGAAAATTCTTGACAGATATATGCTGCGTAAGGCTAAGACAACTAAGCTGACAGATGATGAACTGATTGCCAAAGCATCTAAGCAGGATGCGTTCACAAAGTTATTCCGGGATGGAAACTTATCCGCTTACAACAATGACCATTCCTCTGCCGACTTAGCGTTATGTAATATGCTTGCGTTTTGGACCGGTAAGGATGCCGCCAGAATTGACGAATTGTTCCGCAGATCAGCCCTTTATCGTCCGGACAAATGGAATCGTGATGATTACCGCAAGTGGACTATTGACAAGGCTATTTCTGATTGTACCAATGTGTACTCACAGGAAGTGCCGATGGATATTTGGAACAAACTTGTTATCCGGACACCGCTTGATATGGGCAAATGGCATATTAACACCAAGGACGGTGTACATTGCTTTATTCCACCCAAGAAGGGCGAGGAATTACCGGAAAAGGTCACTATCTGTTCTAACCCGGTTGTGCCGGCTGCATACTTAGAGAACCGCAAGACCGGTCAGCAGCGTGTGGAATTGCATTACATTGATGGCGGCAAGCAGCGCAGCTTAGTATGCGATAAGGAAGTTGTCTACTCCAAGTCCAAGGTTGTTGCCCTTGCCAACAACGGCATCCCGGTTACTTCCAATACGGCATCTCAGTTTGTGCAGTATATGGCAGATATGGAACAGCTTAATACCGGTGTAATACCGAGATATGCTTCCACATCTTCGATGGGATGGACCGAGGATTACGCTCCGGGTAAGTCCGGCTTTATGCCTTACGATGAATCTCTGGTGTTTGATGGTGAAGCCGAGAACTATCAGCTTTACAACAATATCACGCAGCAGGGTGACTATGATGTGTGGCTGAACCATGTAGCACCTTTGCGCCACCAATCTGCTCCGCTACGGTTACTTATGGCAGCATCGTTTGCATCCCCATTGATAGCCGTATGCAATGTATTACCGTTTGTGTGCCACTTATGGGGTGCTTCCGGTAAGGGTAAGTCAGTAGCACTTATGACAGCTATGTCTGTATGGGGCAACCCTCGCATGGGTGAATTAGTTAAGACCATGAACATGACCAATGCAGCCATGATGTCTACCGCAGCTTTCTTGAATGATATTCCGTTCGCCGGTGACGAATTGCAGACTATCAAGGACAATGATATGCGCTATGACAAGCTGATTATGCAGATTACCGAAGGTATCGAACGTGGTCGAATGTACTACAACAAGAACCTTCCTACCCGGTCATGGAGATGCGCTTTCCTGTTCACCGGTGAAGAACCTTGCGTGAATGATACTTCCGGTGGTGGTACGAAAAACCGTGTCCTTGAAGTAAACTATACAGACAAGATTATTCCTAACGGTAACGAAACGGTGTCTATCATCACAGAGAACTATGGTCATGCCGGTGTGCAATTCATCGACTATGTGGCAGCAAATAAGGATGCTATCCGGACCATGTATTCCGACTATCTGCAAGCTATCCTAGCTACCACAGATACTACTGATAAGCAAGCTATGGTTGGTGCTATGATTCTTACCGGTGACCGTATTGCCAGTGAGGTTATTTTCGGCGATAAGCCCCTTGCCCCTGCTGATATTGCCCCTTATCTTAAGTCGGAAGCAGAAGTGCTTACGCATGATAGGGCTTACGATATGCTGATTGCTTGGATAGCACAGAACAGCAACCGGTTTAATCCATTGCAGAACTATGGTGAAATTTGGGGCATGGAAAGCAAGGAAGGTACAATGTACATTATCGCAAGCAAATTGGAACAGGCATTACAGGAAATGCACTTCTCTTTTGATGCTGTGAAGAAACCTTGGGCTGACAAAGGGCTGCTGATTATGTATCAGAATAAGTACAAGAAAAAGAAATCTATTAACGGCTTAGTTCCGTATGTTGTGGAAATTAAAATGCCAGAAGTGGATTTCGAACCTTCTGATAGCGAAGAAATTCCATTTAATGGAAAATGATTTCTACCTCTTGCGTTTTGGTAGAAAAAAAGTAGAAAAAAAGGTAGAAAGGCGCAAAACCTTTATTTATAAGGGTTTAAAGGGTATTTATATATATATTTCTACCTTTTCTACCTATTTTTAAATAATATATATAGTAATTTAATATTTTATTTTTCTATATATAATATATGTTCCAAAATGGTAGAAATGGTAGAATTGGTAGAAAACCCTTTATTTATGCGTGTTACAGTTTCTACCACCTTGGTAGAAATGGTAGAAAGATAATTTCCGGGTATTCCCCCGGACTATGGAGGTGAACTTTATGGCAGCAGATAATAAACCTGCTACTGGCAGAGGTGGGAAGTATAATTTTCCGAATGCTAGAATGCAGTTGATAGAGCAGGACGATGAGAAACGTGCTTTCATGGCAAAGTGTATCGGTAATAACTTAGCATTCTTTAATGTGGGATTAAATCCGGTTAAGTCTGACGAAGAACTTTGTGAACGTATCAACTATTTCTTTTCAGAGTGTGAAAAAACACAACAGTTGCCGACTATTGAGAAGATGTGTTTGGCGATAGGTTATGATAGGACAACTATCTTTGATTGGGAAAGTGGAAGAAGGGGTGGATTTAGTTCCATCACTGCCGACATCATTAAAAAAGCGAAGCATATTTTAGCCGGAATTGATGCAGAATTAGCGCAGGAGGGCAAGATTCAGCCGGTGGTTTATATGTTCCGGTCAAAGAATTTCTACGGCATGGCAGATAAACAGGAACTTGTCGTTACCCCTAACAATCCTCTTGGTGATTCTGCCGATCCGTCAACTATTGCACAGAAGTATGCAGAATTGCCTGCCGACTAAGCCGACTATAAGGCTGACGACTATGCCGACTATAGCACTCACTCATCCAGTGTGGAAATCATGCTGAAAGTGGGTGCTTTTTTTATGCGGTTTTGGGGCTGTCGGTGATATGGTCCGTGCTGCTGCCACTATGCGGCATATTACTACAACGACACAGAATGCCCATACACGGCTTTTTATTGTTAGGGTGTGCAATTCCTTGCCTAAAACATAAAAATGCATTCTAGGGCATTCTGTAGCGTTCTAGGGCTATACCTGTATAATGCCCGGTAGTATTTCCGGACCTGCTGCTATTCTATAACGCAATACAAAACCCATACACGGCTTTTTGTATATATGGGCTTACATGGTATCGCATAGCATAAGAAAAAACGCTATACGGTCAAAATATAGCGCTTCAAGGGCATAACAAAACCCCGGCTGTTATAACCGGGGCTGTTATTACTATTTAGTTTTCTTTGCACATTCTATCAAAATCCAAATTGGCGCAGTAACAATTAGAAATAAAATATATAAGGCTGTTAATATCTTTTCTTTATCTTCTTTTTTCATTGCTTAATCCTCCAAACAATATTTACTAAAAGAACAATTATGATCTATTGAAAATTCAAAACCGTTTTCGTGTCCGTTGTAATATGCTATAAAGCCCATATTGCCGTTTTCAAATTGTACTAGGTCAACACCGTCTTTTATTGCTAAAATTTGTATTTCGTCCTCTATATCGTTAGTTACAAAAAAGTGTTCGTCCATGTAGTGTTTATCCTCGAAAACGTGAACGTAAAAAGTATTTGCTTTCGGTAAAAGGGAAGATTGTTCTTCCCATAATGCCATTGTTTCATTCTCGTTTTCTGTGTTAATATTTAATACTGATTTACTCGTTATTACTTTATAATTTGGTATCATTGCTTTTCCTCCCCTTATTTCAGCTTTTCATTGATTATTCTAACATCGTTTTTATTATAGCACAAGCCACAAGTAAAGCAATTTCTAGCACCACAGTTTATTTCTATGCTGTGTTCGTTTATGTAGTTAGGATCGTAAACAGTAAATATTTTATCTACGAAATCATACTTTGTTTTGCGTTCTTTGTTAATGAATAAAGACGAAAGTATTATATTTAAATTGTTCGGCTTTTCGTGTCCTTGTTTTATTGCTGCATCGATATAATCGGGGTTTTTGGTCCACAGTGCAAAATGAACACTAGGATTCTTTTTGCAAATATTAAAGTAATTTATAACTTGCGTTGCGTTGTTGAGATCACCGAAAGCCTCAAATCTAAAATATAAAACGTTGATTACTGGCAGCAGCTTTTCACCTAATACGGAACTTGTTAAAATCTCTTGATTGCGGATCATCGGCTTTTCCATGCTAGGGAATACTTTCATTTGCTTAGCTGCAAAACACTTTTCGCAAATGCTGCCTTTGATCTGTGCATTCTTTCGGCATCTCTCGTTAGTAGTAACAGCTGTGGATATACTAGCCATTCCCTCCATTTTGCCGTTGTGCTGTGTTGTGAAGTGAAGTCCGTTGATTTTTTTACTGTTTGCCATTGTACAAATGATTTCTTTTTTCATATTCTTTTTACCTCCATATAATCACTATTTAGTGTTACTAGGGTTATCTTATCACGAAATAGTGATTAAATCAATAGTTTCTCACTAATTTCTATCACTTTTTAGTGATTAGTCTTATGGTGTTCTTTAACTTGACAGTTTGCGAACACTTGCCACCGATCCGATCCGATTAAGCCCCCTATTGGGGGATATGAAAAACGGCTGCCGCCGGGGGTGAGGTGCTTCCACCGATAAAAAATTTAAAAAGGGGTTGACTCAATCACTATTCAGTGATATGATGTAATCAAACAACACAGATACGGAAGGAGATTCACGAATGAAAAGTAACGAAGTGGTAAGGGAAGCAATGAAACTGGATGGCATTAGCCAAGCAAAGTTAGCGGAGAGAATGGGGTACAGTTCACAGGGTGCTGTGGGGAACGCATTAGCGAGAGAGAACGGAATGCGAGTAGATGTATTCATTAAGATGATGAAAAGTATGGGATGGACCATAGTAGCCGAACGTGGGAAAGAGAGAATTGAGGTGGACGAATGAAGCGGTATGGATACGCAAGAGTAAGTACAAAAGGGCAGCAACGTGACGGTAATAGTCTGGACGAGCAGGAGAGAGTATTAAGAGAAGCCGGAGCAGAGGTAATATACACAGAAGCGTTCACTGGCATGAAGAAGGAAAGACCAGAATTTAGCAAGCTGATGGAGGTATTGCAGCCGGGAGATACACTGATTGTTACTAAATTGGACCGGTTTGCGAGAAGTATGTCGCAGGGTACGGAATTAGTAACAGCGTTAATTGAAAAAGGTGTGAAGGTGCATATCCTCAATATCGGAATCATGGATAACACACCTGCATCGAAGTTAATCCGTGGAGTATTCTTTGCGTTTGCGGAATTTGAGCGTGATATGATTGTTGAGAGGACCTCGGAAGGTAAGGCTGTTGCAAAGCAGAAGCCGGACTATCGGGAAGGTCGGAAGAAGATAGAAGTAAACGAGAAGAAATATGCTGCACTGAGAGCAAGTGTAGATTCCGGGAATATGACCGTAACGGAAGCGTGTAAGCAGCTTGGCATCGGACGGACGAAGTGGTATAGTATGGTGGGTTGAAAAAAATGTAAAAAAGTAGTATACTCGCTGTCATAAGGAGGTATATGCAAATGAAGAAAATTATAGGAATAGTGTTGCTGTGCATTGCGGTTGGTGTCGGTTCATTCATGGCAGGGTACGCTGTAGCAGAGTTGTCATGGAAGTCCGATGCGGATAAAGTCGCAGAACGTGTGGCAGAGTTAGAGGAACAGAATGCCACGTTGAAAACTCATGTAGACACAATGGGGGATATGTTGCAAAGCAGAGGTGACAAGATTACAGAACTGTCAAGTGAGGTAGCGGCACTTAAACTGGAATTATTGAAGCATGGAATAGATGTAGAGTAATTAAATATCGAGTACAGAGTACCTAGAGAGTACCTTATTACCCGGAGTGGGTAGTGGGTACTCTTTTTTTACGTTCAAGGAGGGAAATGTACATGAAGGATAAGAATTGGTGTGTATATAAGCACACAAATTTAGTAAACGGAAAGATTTACATTGGAATTACAAGTAAAAAGCCGGAACAAAGATGGAGCAATGGAAATGGCTATTGGTCGAATAGACACTTCTACAATGCTATTAAGAAATACGATTGGAATAAAGGTTTTTCACATGAAATACTGGAAAGCGGTTTATTGGAAGAAGAAGCAAAACAGAAAGAGATTGAGTATATAGCAAAATTCAACTCTTTAGCACCAAATGGCTACAATCAAACGATTGGTGGCGAAGGGTGCAGGGGTTGGAAAATGACGGAAGAACAAAGAAGGGCTATATCCGTCAAGAATAAGGGTAAAAAACGTTCCCCGGAGATATGCGAGTTTTTGCGTAAGCGACAGTTGGGCAAAAGAGCAAGTGAGGAAACTAGAAAGAAATTAAGTATTGTTCATACCGGCAGAAAGCACGCAGAAGAAAGTTTGCAGAAAATGAGAATTGCTAAGAAAGTTGCCGGAATACCACCACAAGCAACGGCTGCGGCTGCTGAATGGCACAAGAAACCTATTTTGCAATACACATTGCAAGGTGAGTTTATCAAAGAATGGGATAGTGCGGCAGATGCTAGTAAGGAACTTGGTATAAGTCAGCATGGAATATATAGGTGTGTAAATGGCAATAGCAAATCCAGTGCAGGGTATGTGTGGAAGCGTAAGGAGGAAATCGCATGACTATAGACATTATCGAAAGAATTAAATTATTACCACAACAGACGGAGGAAACATTGACAGATGCTTTCGGTATCTTGGTTGGCATCGAGGACCGAAAAAGCGTAGACCACTACATAAAATGGATAAGAGCAGAAGCCCGGAAAATACAATCACCGGAAATGTACGAATTATTGAAGAAAACGTACCTATATGCAGGGCAATATGATTTCAGTTCGTTCCTTGTGGCAATGGAATGGTCGAGAGAACCGAATGCTAAATTTTGGCTGCCACGGCAGAAGGTACTTGAAGGTAAGCATAAAATCGCAAGTCAGATTCAAGATTTCATAGACGATCCGGAAGCAAAGTTCTTAGGTTTCTCTATGCCGCCTGGCACTGGCAAGAGTACGTTAATAAAATTCCTGCTCACTTATATGGTCGGGAAAGAACCGAACAGCCAAAGTATCTATGTTTCGTATTCGGACGGACTTACAAAAATGATACTAGACTCTGTAAAATCCATGCTCACAGATACATTTGAGTATAAGTTCAATGAAATCTTTGTGGGTATGAAAGAACCGGACATTTCTGCTGAATACAAAACTATTTCCTATAGACGAAAGGGAGATTTCCCTACACTTGGACTTGTATCACTTGGAGGTTCAGTTACCGGACGTACTAGAGCAAATAGGCTGCTTGTTTGTGACGATTTGGTTGCTAATAAAGAGATGGCAAGATCACCAGAAAGACTTGCTAAGTTGTATGATGATTACAATGCTACATTGACTACTCGAATGATTGGTGATAAAGCAAAGATTCTTATGTTGGGTACAAGGTGGTCCATCCATGATCCAATCGGTAGGATGCAAACAGAACACGAAGGTGATCCTAGATACAAATTTATAGCAATACCGGTAGAGGATGAATTTGGCGAAAGTAACTTCGAATATGAGCATCCAGATAAATATACCAAAGAGAAAATAGCTGAAATCAAGAAATCCCTCGATCCAGTGGACTTTAGTTGTCTGTTCATGCAGCGTGGTATTGAGAAGGAAGGTTTGGCATTCCCTAGTGACGGATTGAAATACTATAACGGAGTTCTGCCGGAATGTGAACCGGATATGAAAGCATTCGTAGTCGATGTGGCATGGGGTGGTACGGATAGCCTGTCAATGCCTATCTGCTATGTATACGGTGAAGATTGGTATATCGTTGATTGGCTGTTCGATAAGAGAGATAAATCTGCGACAATGCCACGAATGATAGGTAAGATATTACATCATAAGCCGCATAAGGGGCAGTTTGAATCTAATAACGGTGGTAGAGAGTATGCGGATGAAATTGATAGGCAGCTTAGAACGGACCATAGCTACCGATGTAATATTACTTCGCAGAAAGCACCGAATAACGTTAGTAAGATGGCAAGAATTGAACAGTATGCTCCGGATATTAAGAATATCTATTTCCTTGCAGAACAGTTCCGTGATGATGATTACCGCAGGGCAATGAATGAATTAACGGCACTAAGTTTTACTACGAAGAATCTGCATGATGACAGCCCGGATAGTCTGGCGCAGCTTGTGGCATACCTTAGTGGTGGTGTTAAGGCAGTTAAGGCATTCAAGCGACCATTCTAGGGTTCGATATTTAGTTCCTTGGATTCGATATTTAGTGGTTGTGTTCTATGAGTATGGCAATATGTAGTGGTTAGGTATAAAATTAAAGTAATTGGAGGTGCTGAAAATGCAGTTGTTTGGAAGAACGGTTATTTATACTGACGAGCCGGTTATTACGAAAGAAAACTTAATAGATGTGCTGACAAGGGCTGTTACTGTTCACCAGAGCAATAGCACTGAAATTCAGTATCTTTATGATTACTACAAGGGCAAAACACCTATTTTATCTAAGACGAAAGAAGTCCGGGAGAATATCAATCATAAAATCAATGTAAACAGAGCAAAGGAAATCGTTGATTTCAAATTGGGCTACTGTTTCGGAGAACCGATTCAGTATATCCGCAGGGGTGACGAAGCTAACCTCTCTGCCGATATTGCCACACTGAATGACCATATGTACCTTGCTGATAAGGCTACTGCTGACAAGGAACTTGCGGAATGGATGCTTATCTGTGGTGTCGGTTATCGTATGACAATGCCTACAGATACACTTAGTATCTACACGCTTGATCCACGGAATACATTCGTTATCCGGTACAGTGGGTTAGGACACCCGGTAGTGGCTACGGTTACATATGTTGAGAAAGAAAACCTTGGCAGAATCTACTCTGTGTATACCGATACAGAGTATTTCGAAACAGATTTACTTAATGTGGCAGCGCAGCCGCTTCACTTAGGTGGAAATCCTATTGTTGAATATAGGGCAGACAATTCAATGCTTGGTGCTTTCGAGGTGGTTTTACCACTGTTAGATGCAATCAGTGAAATCGAAAGTAATCGACTTGATGATATTGTGCAGTTAGTCAATAGTTTCCTTGCCATTATTGGTGCGGAACTTGACGAAGAAACGGCAAATAAAATCAATGAATGGAAAATGATGTCATTGCCGGAGGGTGCAGATGCTAAATACCTTGCGGCTTCCATGAAACAGAGTGATATTCAGACATTAGTTGATGACCTTTACCAGACAATCTTGACCATTTGTGGACTTCCAAATCGTAATGGCGGCAGTTCTACTTCTGACACCGGGGCTGCCGTACAGTTACGAGATGGATGGGAAGCAGCAGAAGCGAATGCTAAGTCCATTGAAACAATGTTCAAGCGTTCCGAAAAGCAATTTTTGAAGGTAGCATTGAAAATCCTTCATGCTAATGCGGATTTGGATTTAAAGGTTGAGCATATCGAAGCTAAGTTTGCAAGGCGGCATACAGATAACATTCTTACCAAAGTACAGGCTATGGTTCAGTTATTAGATGCCGGCATTGCTCCGGAAATTGCTATTGCTACTGCCGGAATCTGGAATGATCCTACCGATGTTGCGATCCAGAGCAAGAAATACTTAGCAAAATGGGAGATAGATGATGTATCAGAAAACAGACCAGATTTTGAAGATTCTGAAAACGAGCCATCAGAAAACGTTCAGCCGGTACAAAGCAGTGATGAATCCGCAGCTTGATTCGTTGAATGTAATCGAGCGTTCTAAGGAAATGTACAATTTGCTGAATGAGTTGAATGAAGATGCTTATTTGGAGATTGCCAAGAAGGTTTACAAGGAAGTCTACCCTACAAGTGAAACTCCCCCGGATAGGGAATGGTTACTGGCATTGTTGTTGGGGTATGACGTTGTGACAAAGTATGTATATGAGCATGAAATTGATCGTAAACGTGCTAGATTCGTTGAAGCGTTGATTGCTACGAAGAATAAGCAACAGGAGTTTGCTGCAGCAATGAAGATACTGTGGAAGCAAACTACACAGTATGGCATAACCGTTACGGATGAAGCATTGATGAAAGCATTTATTGATACCGGAGTAAAGAAGGTTCGATGGATAACAGAGAATGATTCAAAGGTATGCGAGGTATGCTTGTCAAGGAAAAATAAAATCTACCCTATAGGTAAAGCACCGAAGAAAACGCATTACCATTGCCGGTGCTACTATGAGCCAGTAAAGGAAGGTGATGACGATGAAGATTAGTCGCAGACAGCCAAAGCCATGTGCGCCAAAGCCAGTTGTAGTTGAGAAGCCGGTTGAGGTGACAAAGCCAAAGAAGGTTGATAAGAAGTGAGAGAAGTTAGATGCCCTAACTGCAAGAAAATGCTGTTCCAAGCAGATGTAGGAACTGTTGAAATTAAGTGCAATAAATGCAAGTATACATGGTTCATAGTGATTCCTACGGACAGGAAAAAGAATATTATTACAAGAGTGTCAAGAACACCGGATAGATAACTGATAGCACAGTTGTCTTTTCGGTGTTTTTTATTTTGGCAGAGAAGCCGTAAATCACAAACCGGCAGAGAAGCCGCAAATCACAGGAGGTAACGAAAATTATGAGAATTGATGTGAGTACGATTGAAGGTTATGCGGATATGACCGCAGAAGAAAAGTTAAAGGCATTGGAGTCTTTTGAAATTCCTGCTCCGGATTATACCGGGTATGTAAAGAAGGATGTTTTTGATAAGACCGCAAGTGAAGCAGCTAGTTTCAAGAAGCAGCTTAGAGAAAAGCAATCTGCGGAAGAAACAGCAAAACAGGAAGCAGAAGAACGTTTTCAGAGTATGGAAGCTGAATTAAAGGCACTGAAATCTGAAAAGCAGATTGCAGAGTATACAAGTAGCTTATTGAACCTTGGTTATGAGGGTAAGTTAGCTGCTGCTACAGCTAAAGCAATGGCAGAAGGTGATATGCAGACGGTTTTCAAGAACCATGCAATACATAATGCTGCAATGCAGCAAGCAGTAGAAAAGCAACTTGTGAATGCCACTCCTGCACCGGTAGCCGGAGATAGTACAAGCATTAAAACTAGGCAGGATGTAGCAAAGATGTCACTTGCTGAAAGACAGGCTTTATACAACGAAAATCCTGCTGAATACAAAGCAATGTATGAATAGGAGGTAAAATTCATGGCAAATCAGATTTATGAAAACTATGTTTTAGCGAGCATGATCGAGGATCAGTACAATTCCTATCTCGATTTACTGCGTTTCGCAGAAGTTGATAACTCCCTTACTGGCACTGCCGGCATGAAGAAGGTTATCAATCAGTACAACGCTACAAACGGCACTGAAAAAGTAGCTATGGGTGCAGGTAACACAAAGAGCATCGAAGTAGCTTACACCGATGCAGAGTACGCTATCCTTTGCGCACAGAACAGATTCGATTACTTCGATGAACAGGCAATGACTGATCCGTTAGCAATTCAGACCGGCATCAGACACATGGCTGTGGATATGTTCAACACTGTGAATGCAGACATCTACGGTGAGTTTGGAAAGGCAGATACGGACCACACCATCACAAGTGGTTTCGGTTTCGATTCCTTTGTAGATGCAGTAGCAACACTTGATGTTGATGGTGCAGAAGATGCTACTAAGGTTGAAGTATTTGCTTGGGTAAATCCAAAGGATATGGCTGCTCTCCGTAAAGCATTAAAGGATGAGTTGAAGTACGTTGAGTCCTTCGTGAGAACCGGTTACCTTGGTACGGTTGGTGGAGTAAATCTTTACTCTAAGAGAGATGCGACACAGGGTACTATCCTTGGTGGTACAAGAGGTGCGGTAACTGTATTCAATAAGAAGGGTACAGAGGTTGAGCAGAGCAGAGATGGCAACATCCGTAAGAACAGCATTTGGAGTAGAAAGTACTACATTGCTGCTGCTACCGATTACGGCAAGATGTTCAAGATTACTAATGCTTAGTCAGTGAATGGAGGTGAGTAATAATGACAGTGCTTGAAAGAATGAAAGCCAAAATAGGTGATGATTCCGTCAGTGAGGAATTATTACTCGCCTATTTGGAAGATGCGAGAAGCATTGTATTAAACCGTAGATACCCATTTGGCTACCCGGAAAACATAGAGGTTGAACCTAAGTATGAAACAGTACAGGTCGCAATAGCAATCGAACTATATTCGAAACAGGGCGCAGAAGGTGAGGTATCTCACAGTGAGAATGGTATTTCAAGAAACTATGAGAGTTCATCTGTTTCTCCTTCTTTAATAAGGATGATCGTACCGAAAGTAGGTGGCTGCATTGCGAAGTCTGAATAAGAATAAACGCAAAATGATGTATGCACTGCCTACCGGTACGGAATCCATCTATGACGAGTGGGGAAATGATACTCTCGAAGTTAAGCATTCGTACTCTGATTTCACAGAGTACAAAGCAAACATATCCTCTGCGGTTGGTGAGGAAGCTGTTAGGGCATTCGGTAGTCTGACTAACTATAGCCGTACAATTTGTGTGGCTGAAAAGGATTGTCCGATTGCCGTAGAAGGTGTGCTGATACAGTTTGAATCCAAAACGTATGAGGTAGTAAAAGTTGCTGATTCTGTAAATGGTTTTCTTATTGCAGTAAGGGAAGTGATTTAATTGGAAATCGTTATTAACCCATATGACAAGAAAAGCATAGAGAAGGCAATCAAGCAGCTAACAGAATACAAAAACAAGTTAGCTGAAAAGGAAGCTGAAATGGTACACAGAATTGCGCAGTTGGGGCTGAATGTAGCAAGTGTGAAGTTCAAGCAAGCACTATATGCCGGTACAAACGATGTTACTTGCAGAGTGGAACAGAACGGTACAACGGCTACCATTTATGCGGAAGGTGAAGCGGTTGGCTTTATCGAATTTGGTACTGGCATTAGACACCCGGAACATCCGGGCTTTGCGGATTATACGCAGCCTAAACACGGAACGTATGGAAAGGGTTTAGGTGCTAATCCCGGTTGGTGGGATTACAACGGTGATCCGGGTAATAAAGGACACGTTATTACCACGAAAAGCGGTAGAACAAAGGTCCGTACTTCCGGTAATGATCCTGCAATGGCTATGTGGGATGCCATTAACAGTATGGTGGAGCAAATTGCGACAATAGCGAGAGAGGTGTGGAGTAGTGATTGATTATAGCAACGAGATATTTAACGATGCTGCGGCAGTATTAAGGAATGCGGTTAGCGGCATTACGGTAGTCGGTGAATATGTATCATCTCCCACAAAATTTCCTACCGTAACCATTGATGAAATTGACAATGTGCAGTTTCATCGTGATTCCGCAAAAACAGAAAAGTTCGCATCAGTGCGATACAGAGTACAAGTTTTTAGCAACAAGTCCGATGGAAAGCGAGTCGAAGCAAGAAACATTTTTAATGTGATTGATACCCGGTTCACGGAACTTGGATTTACAAGAAAAACCTATACAACGACTCCGGATGTTTACAATTCATCCGTGTACCAGATTACGGCAACATATGATGCGGTGATTGGCGCAGATGGAGTTATTTATAAGAAATAAGGAGGTAATGAGATATGGCAATTAACAGCTACGGTGTTACACTCAAGAGTGGCGCAAGTGCAGACGCATTAACGAAACTTGTGGACATTAAGGATTTCCCGGATTTAATCGGTGAACCTAATATGCTTGAAACAACCACGCTGTCTGATGGACAGCAGACCTATATTCCGGGCATTAAGTCTGCGGATATGATGACATTCACATTTAACTACACGAAGGAAGATTTCCAGAAGTGCAAAACTTCTGAAGGAACACCTCAGTTCTATGCATTGGAGTTTTCCGATGGCAGCGTATTTTCTTGGCAGGGGCAGCACACAGTTGGTTTACCGGGTAAGGGTGTTGATGAAGTGCTTGAAGCTACAATCAATATCGCACCTTCCACAGAAGTTGCGTTTGATTCCGGAGAAGCATCGGACGAGGGCACTGGCGAGTAAATAATGTAACTAAAAGGGCAGTAATAACAAAAATGCTGCCCTTTTTTAAAAAGAATATCATTTAAAAAGGAGAATATCACTATGAGTAAAATTGCAATCACACATGAAAAGAACACTTATGAACTGGAGTTTAACCGTAAGTCGGTTCGTATGATGGAAGGACAGGGCTTCAATATTGATGCTCTGACCGAACAGCCGGTAACAATGATTCCAATGCTTTTCTACGGAGCATTTTCTAAGAATCACACCGGCATTAAGAGAAACTTGGTAGATGAGATTTATGAAAGTCTGCCAAACAAGTCCGGGTTAATCACCGCACTTGTGGAGATGTATGCTGAAACAGTAAGTTCGTTAATGGAAGGAAATCCTAGTGCAGAGGGAAACGCAGTTTGGGAAGTGGTAAAGTAAACGCTTCCCCATCATATACGGAGGTATTTGAGAGTGCGTTCCCATTCTACCTATCTATTGGCATGACATATGAGCAGTTTTGGGAAGGGCAACCTTCCCTAACTGTCGATTATAGGAAAGCCCATAAGATAGCACAGCAAAGGCGCAATCAAGAAGCGTGGATGCAGGGGTATTATATCTATAATGCCATTGGAGCGTTTGCAGAAATACTCCCGGCATTTCCTAAGAAGGGAGCAAAGATTCAACCTTATATGGAAGAACCATTGCCACTGTCAGAGGAAGAAGCGAGGGAGAGATCGGAACGCAAGCAGCGTGAAAAGATGGAGCGTATTAAGCAGAAAATGCTAGGGTTTGTAAAGAAATGAGGTGAGTAAATGCCTACAGAAATTGATTCTTTGCAAATTAAGATTGAATCGCAATCAAGCGGTGCAGCACAGGGCATAGATGAACTTGTTGCATCGTTGAATAAATTAAAAAATGTTCCCAGTGTTACTAAGGTTAAGAACAGATTGAATACGTTAAGCGCATCACTGAAATCGTTCGAAGCAAGTAGTGCCGGGGTACAGATGATCAGTGAATTAGCGAGTGCCTTAATCAAAATAGCAAAAGTGGGAAATTTGAAGGGGCTTAATTCCTCTTTGAACACACTGAAAAAGATGCCTAAGACCATGAATAATGCCGCAAGTGCTATGAACGGCTATGCTCAATCTGCTGCTTCAGCATCACCGGCAACGGAGAGATTGGCATCCACATTGACAAGTTTGAAAGTAAAATTTGCTGCAATAACTTTCATTGCTCACAAGGTATTTTCTGCTGTTAGTGGTTGGGTAAATAGCAGCAACAGTTATGTGGAAAACGTAAACTTATTCACTGTTGCTATGGGCGAATATGCTGACGAAGCAATGGAGTATGCTGAAACTGTACATGATGCTTTAGGAATTGATCTGTCTGAGTTTATCCGGAATCAAGGTGTCTTTATGAGTATGGCGAAAGGTTTCGGACTTGCAACGGATGCGGCTTATGAAATGAGTAAGGGTTTGACGGAGTTATCTTATGACCTTGCATCGTTCTACAACATCTCACTGGATGCGACAGGTGATGGTGCGTTTGCAAAGGTGCAGAGTGGTATTGCCGGAGAACTTGAACCGTTAAGACGGTTAGGTTTTGCGCTTTCGGAAGCATCCTTGCAGCAAGTGGCATATAACCACGGTATAAATCTTTCTGTTCGTGAAATGACGGAAGCACAGAAAGCTACCCTTAGATACACAGCTATGGTCGAACAGGCTGCTGATATGGGTGTTATCGGGGATATGTCAAGAACCGTAACAAGTAGTGCCAACGCTATTCGTATCTTGAAGCAGCAATTAGCTGAATTAGGAAGAACACTCGGCAGTGTGGTTATCCCTATTCTGATGGAAGTCTTGCCTTATTTGCAAGCGTTTGTAAGGGTACTTACGAATGCCGCAAAGTCAGCCGCCAATTTAGTAGGTTTTACGCTGCCTACGATTGATTACTCTGATGTGGGTGGACTTGGTGATGAATTTGAAAATGCCGCAGAAAATGCGAAGGAACTAAAGGCGCAGATGATGGGCATAGATGAATTGAATGTTATCAGCCAGAATGATTCGGAAAACAGTACCGGCGGTAATTCATATGGTAGCGACCTTGGCATTGATGTTGAATCTATTTGGGATAAATCGTTATTTGCGAATATGCAAACACAAGTAGATGAATTAGTGCCAAAAATGGAAAAATTATGGGAAGTTGCTAAGTTGGTTGGTGCTGTTGTTATCAGTTGGAAAGTTGCCAGTGAAGTTCATAGTTTCTTTAAGATGTTTACTGACGAAAAACTTTCTTTTGCGAAAACAGCCGGACTTGCTATTTCTTTGACAGGGCTTACGCTTACGTTTTCCGGTTCTTATGATATTGGCAAAGGTGATGCTAATGTTATGAGTGTATTAAAAACGGCAATCGGAAGTGCGCTTTCTGTAGGCGGTGCGTTGCTGACATTTGGTACTGGACCGGTAGGATGGGCTATTGGTATCGGTGCTGCACTTGCGGTTTCCATTACCGGAATCTCTTTAGGTATGTCGGAAAAATCTAAGCAAGAAATGCAACAGGAATTAGAAGATCGTTTTGGTGAACTTGAATTGTCGGCTGCTGAAATTAGCGAATATGTTGCCGGCTTGACAACTTCGAAAGTGACTATGAAGATTGATTTGTATGTAGACCAAAATGCTGTAGTAGAACAGGCGAAAGGTAGACTTGCATCTGCATTAGCCAATTTAAAAACGCTGAACGTTAAAGCGGAACTAGGGTTAAATGTAAGTAAGGAAACCTACGATCAAGCGGTTGAGGAGTTAATCAAATCATCTAATGAGTATTTTGAAAGCAAAATCATCAGCTACACATTATCTGTGGAAGTATTGCTTGATGGAACTACTTCCGGTGCTAATCTTTCCGAATTTGCAACAGATTTTCTTATTTCCAATCAAGCTAAATTGAATGGCTTGGGCGAAGATTTGAAAAGTGTGGTTTCAAGCGGCTTTGTAGATGGAGAATGGATTCCAGATAAACTCAAGGAAGCCATTAAGCTGCAAGAAGAAATTCAGCAAGTTCTTAGTTATGTCAGTGATACTGAGTTTAAGGCAAAAATGAAAGCACTTGAATTAGACACAGGAAATACGAAGATAACGCTTAAAAGTTATAAAGAAGTGCGGAAAGAAGCGGAAGCAATTATCTCTGAACAGCTTTCTAATTTAGAAGAAATCAGACTCGAAAACTTGCAGTTAGCGCAGATGCAATTTGACCAGAATATTCTAAACGGAATGTCGGAAGCGGAAGCTAAGAAAATATATGACCAAGTTGTAGCTGATATTGATGCGAAATTCAGAGAAGAAAGTGCCACTATAGAGATGGGAGCAGTAACTTTTAGTTTTGACACTGTACTTGGTGCTTTTTCGGACGAAGTTGACAAGGCTGCGCCTATTTTAAACAAAACTGTCGATGATATGTTGAACGATGGATTTTATTATGGTGCTTTGCAATGGACAGAAAATCCGTATGATTTAGGTGCTGCGGTTGTTGAGGAAGTGAAGTTTCAGCTTACGAATGAACTTGGTATGCTTGATATGAGCAAGGCAACCGAAGATGCTATGAAAGAATTGTATACCGCATTGAAGCCGGATATTGCGGAAATGGAGAAGTTGGCTAAGAGTTATAAGGAAGCCGGGCAAGCTGTACCGGAAGAAATCTCAAAAGGACTTACAGATGCTCATACGTTAGGCGCAATGCTTGGTGATTTGGATTCGATTAACTATTTGGTAGGCGAAAGATTGTCTACTAGTCCAGAGTATCTTGAATCATTAGGCAAAGCTAAAGATGCAGGTGAATTTATTGATAAGTCGATAGCAGAAGGACTTGTGAATAACATTGAATTAGTTACGAATGAAGCTACAGGAACTGTTACTGCAATTAAGAATACGATGACCGGCGAAATAACCACTATGACGCCGATATTGAAGGAAAATCTTAAAGCAATGGGTATAAACATTACCGAAGGGCTTTACAACGGTGCTGATTCTTCGATGACAGGAAGTGTGGGAAAGTGGAAAGAATGGGCATACCGACCTTGGGAATGGTTTAAAGAATTTAATGCAATTCACAGCCCAAGTAAGTTATTTGAACAAGGTGGCGAGTACCTTTCAGCCGGACTTTACAACGGTGTTTCTGGTTCGCTTAAGAAAGAGAAATTCGTTGGAGTGTTCGATAGAATAAAGGAAGCATTTGCGACAACTTGGAGTAGTTTGACAAGTTGGTTTACTAACAATGTAAAACCTAAATTCACGGCAAAAAGTTGGTCCGAGATATTCTCCGGTGTTAAGGATGGATTTGTTCAGAGTATCAAGGGTGCGTTGAATACTGGCATTGACAAATTTAATGAATTTATCGGTTGGATAAATGATAAATTGAGTTTCACTATTCCGGGATTCACTATTTTTGAGGGTGCTGAATTTAAAAATCCTATTACTGGCAATACCGTTAGTGTTGGAAGTATTGGTTGGGGTTCTAAGAATGTAGAGTTGCTTTCGATTCCACAAGTTATGCAACGATATGCTGATGGTGGCTTCATCGAAGATGGTGTATTCACCATGAATCAAGGCGAGATTGCCGGTAGGTTCAATAACGGTAAATCTGTAGTTGCAAACAACGAGCAGATTATTGCCGGTATCTCCGAAGGTGTGTACAGTGCTGTTGTAGCTGCTCTTGGCAACGGTGGCAATAAGGAAAGCCAGAGCATTAACGTATATCTTGACGGTAAGCAGATTTATTCTTCCGTTAAGAAAACAGAGTCAGAACGTGGCAAGCAGATTTTCGGAAATCAGCTTGGATATGGTTACTAGGGAGGTGTTGTGAATGAAAGCATTAGTAACAATAGCAGGAACAGCACTTCCCGAACCTTCCAGTTATAGCGGAACTACAAGCACACTTGTGGATAGCGCAAGAAACGTAAAAGGCTATGTGGTAGGTTCGGTAGTGCGCAGTGATGTAGCAAAGGTAGAGTTATCTTGGAGATACATAACGGCACAGCAGTGGGCAAATGTACTGACATTGTTTAAGAAGAATTTCTACAATGAGGTGGAGTTTTTCGATCAGACAGTTGCCGGTTGGGTAACGAGAAAGATGTATGTATCGGACAGACAAGCAGGAATGTTCCGTAGAAACCCGGAAACCGGTGATGTTATGGGATATGTAGATGCAAAATTATCCTTAGTGGAGGTGTAGAGTATGCAGAACGTAACAGAATCATGGAAAACAGCACAGCAAGAAGCAATAATGCCGGAGCAGTTTATACAGATTGAATATTCTGTTACTGATCCGGATGTACAGAGAGATGGTACTGCAAGCAGCAATGGTGATGTGGTATATGCTGATACTTCGGATATTACAGATACCACAATGAAAACACCTCCACACTATGCTACATTGGAGCATAATGTTTGGGGCTTAAATGGTGAACAGAACGTGTTACCCAATTCAGCCCCATATGGTGATACCGGATATATTGGTGCTGCAATATGTGATGCTGCCGGGGTGTTTGAAACACCTCCGGTGGTGTCGGTATCATTTAGTCAAGTGCATATTCCATTAGTGCCGGGGCTTACGGTTACATGGAGCAATGAGTATGATGAATACGCAACCTCATTTAGAGTGAGAGCGTATAACGGTGATACAGAGGTGTTTAATCAGCTATGCGAAGGTAATACAGAGGTGAGAACCGTTATTGATGCCGATTTGCAACAATACGATGAAATTGCCATTGAGATTCTCACATGGAGTAGACCATACCGCAGAGCAAGGATGACATACTTTGTAATAGGTACGGACATTATATACACGAAGGATGATTTGATGTCCTATTCCCACTCTCAATCTGTGGATTTGCTTAGTGGTACACTACCGAAGAATGCTATCACATTTAGTTTGGATAACACAACCGGACAGTGGAATCCGGATAATGAAGAAGGTGCAGAAAAGTACCTTTTAGAGCGACAGGCATTGAAGGTTAAGTATGGCTTAAAAACCGGTAACATAATAGAGTGGATTGATGGTGGCACGTTCTATCTGTCTGAATGGAGTACACCTATGAACGGTTTGGAAGCTACATTTACCGCAAGAGATAGCATTGATTTTATGAATGCTCCGTACACCGGAGTTAGGTCCGGTACTTTGTATGACATTGCGGTAGCTGCATTAGTGCAAGCGGATTTGCCGTTACTTGATACCGGAGATGTTCGATACTATGTGGATGATAGCTTGAAGAATTGCACTACAGATTTTTCAGCAGATAATGATGAATATCTTGTCAGTGAAATCTTGCAGATGGTGGCAAATGCCGGCTGTTGTGTAATGTATCAAGACAGAATCGGTGTACTAAGAATAGAACCGTTAAATGAAACGTTGACAGATTATGCGATAACGCAAGATGTCAGCTATGCACATCCAGAATATGACATCACGAAGGAATTGAAAGCGGTATCTGTGAATGATGGTTTGGGGTATGCGGAAAACAATACCATTGGCGAAGTGCAGACCATGAAAAATCCATTGATTGTCACAGGGGAGAATGCTAATGCGGTTGCTTCGTGGGCAAGGGATATCATTAAGAACAGAAAAACAATGTCCGGATCGTATCGTGCAGATATTCGATTAGATGCGCTTGATAAGGTTACAGTAGAGAGCAAATATGCAACCAAAGAAGTGCAGATAACCGAAATCACTTATAACTTCAATGGTGGATTTAAGGGAACGTACAAAGGGAGGGTAAGAGAATGAATTTAATTACGGACAGAACGGCTGCCGATGTTGAGCGTTATCTTACCCTTCGAAATAAAGGGTTTGCTAATTTAACAGAAGCAGAGAGAGCAGAGTGGTTAGCACCCATGAAAGGTGCGTACAATTATACTGATTTGAACAGGGTAGAAGAAGCGGTGCAGTATTTATCCGGGCGGCTGCGTGAATATGGTTATCGTGCAGACATAGGTGCTGTGAAAGTATGGACTATGGATAGCTTACCTACGGTGGCAGATATGAATCGGTATCTTGCTAACGTTAAGGTGATAAGAAACGCATTCAGTACGCTTAATACCACACCGCAGCCACCTACAAGTATTGTAGGGTTTACCTACAAAGAAGCAAACGAAATCGAGCAGATTATATTTGATGTAAACAGATTGTTAGAGAATATGATTAGTGTGTGGTTTTTCAGTGGTGACACATTTTCCGGGGAGGTGTAAGGAATGATTGATGTAATTGATAGAGTACCGGTGAATGCCGGAAGGGTTAAGTTAGTACCGGTAAACGGTCAAAGCAACGTATATGACATGACAAGAGAAGATAGCCCTACGGTTGTAGGTACACCTATAAATAGAGATTTGCTTATGCAGATGCAGGGTTTTGAAGCAGGTACAACAGTATTTAATTCCGATGGCAGCATTACTGAAACCGGAACAACCGGTACTAAGGTAACCACTTTTGGTAGTGATGGTAGTATCACGGAAACTTTCACCGGCACTAGCGGAATGGTGATTGTAAAGACAACAGTGTTCAATTCGGACGGTAGCATAAGTACCACAATTTCTTAAAGGAACTATATATAGAACGAAAAGAATCGTGGAAAATACTATAATTAAGGAAGAAAGAAGGTACGAAAGATATGAATTGGGCAGAGCATAAAATTGCAATAGACAAATTTGTAAAGAGTGGTGAAGTGCCGGCAGGGAATGCAGATAAGTTGGATGGGTATCATGCGAGTGAGTTTGTACAAGGTGTAAGCCCATATTTTGCAAGCGGAGAAACCATTCTTGATTGGGCAAATAATCCGAATGGTGTGTATAAGAAGTTTATGCTTGCAAGCAACGGTTATCCGTCAGATGCACCAGTAAGTGCCGAAGGTTGGTGTGAGTTACTCATAGACAAGGAAAAGAATAGAAAGGTTGTAGTTTATACGCAGTACGGTAAAAACGAGTATCTTTCTACTTATATGCGGTCTATATGGAATAATGCGTGGAGGGAAAATTGGAGCAGACCATTTCTCCCTCTCGATGGCAGTGTGCCGATGACCGCTT